>ENA-OQDT01000232-OQDT01000232.1-human-gut-metagenome-genome-assembly--contig:-NODE-232-length-36351-cov-6.611390_pt1 | contig 36351 bp, 40 predicted proteins | sample MGYA00242786_ERZ504617 | MGnify/ENA primary metagenome ERZ504617 (study PRJEB26092, sample SAMD00036337) | human gut metagenome | host: Homo sapiens | study: EMG produced TPA metagenomics assembly of...
TAAATTTATCGCCAAACTAGCCTCTGATTTTCAAAAGCCTAGCTGGTTTGACGGTGGTACTTCCAGAGGAGGCTCAGGAATTTTTTGGAAAAGCTCCCTATTGAAAAGTTTCATGGGGTAGGTAAAAAGTCAGTTGAACGTCTTCATGACATGGACATCTACACCGGTGCCGATCTTCTGAAGGTTCCTGAGATGACTCTGATTGATCGTTTTGGACGTTTTGGATTTGATCTCTTTCGAAAGGCTAGGGGGATTTCCAATAGTCCTGTTAGGCCCAATCGTGTCCGTAAATCTATCGGAAGTGAGCGAACCTACGGCAAGCTTCTTTATAATGAAGATGACATCAAGGCTGAGTTGACTAAGAATGCTAGGCGGGTAGCTGAAAGTGCTCAGAAAAATAAAAAAGTCGGTCGAATTATTGTCATCAAGGTCCGTTATTCGGATTTCTCGACCTTAACCAAGCGTATGACCTTGGACAAATCGACTCAGGATTTCGACACCATCGAAAGGATTGCCCATACCATTTTTGATCAATTAGAGGAAAATAGCAGCGGTGTTCGCCTGCTCGGTGTGACGCTGACGGGTCTGGAAGATCAAGAAGGCAGGCAATTGGACCTAGATGATTTGGAGTCATTATAATAGTAGAGTTTTGATTTTTTCTTTTGGAAAGTGACTTTGAAGAATCATCAGACCTATGCTATCTTAAAGAGTAACTAAAAGAAATGAGGGAATAATATTAATGAAAAAAGTTCTTACCTATTTAGGACTGATTCTAGCAGCTTGCTTGGTTCTCGTAGCTTGTGCTTCCAATAAACCAGCTGAGAAGAAAAAAGCGACACCAACTCCGACAGAACGTGCCAAGGCTGATGCGACAGTTTTAATTGATACTATGCTTGGAAAATCTAGTACGGTTTTTCAAAACTCTACGGTGAAAATTACGAAACCTGGACTGAAACGAATGTTTTTGAAAAACAAGTTGCAGATACTATCGAAGAAAAGGGGTATACACCGGAAGACAAGTATACGTTTAAATACATTGAAGGTTATGATGCCAAGACTCCAACCCAAGTGCTTTCTAAGTTCCTCAAGGTCCGTCGTAATATGATTGGTAAGATTCAGGACTATAAGCTGAAAGATGTCAAAGTTAAAGGAAATGAAGCGACAGTTACCTTTACTTCACGTTCTGTTAGTGCCTATGGTGCTGCAGCTGCTGTTCGTACTCTCCTTATGAGTCTCTATGACAACGATATTGACAAGTTGAAACAATGGAATCAAGCTGATAACAACGATGTGGAAAAAGGTAAAGCCAAAGATCTCACAACGAAATTCCTTTATGGTGAAAACTTTAACGGAGATTTGACACAATTTAAGGATATTGATAAAGAAATGGCCTATACACCTTTGACAGGTGCTGATAATCTAGAAAAGACCTTCAAGCTAACCAAAGATGATGGAGGCAACTGGACGATTTCTATAGAAGATTATAAAGAGCTTGCCGAAGCCTTGGTTGACCATGATGAATCAGGAAGCAGAGCCGTTTACGCTGAACGTATCCATAAGAATTTATCAGATTATCAACCTGAAGACAGTAGCGATTCAAGCAGTAAGTCATCAAGTAAGGGAAAATAGAGTTTTATTGCATTTGATGTTAAACATGTACGGAAAGCTTTTTTGGACGAGAAGAGTTGTCACACCAGTGGCAGCTCTTTTCTTATTGTTCGTTGTATCGATTCCCCTATAACCATTTTCTATCACCACTTAGGTTTTTATTATTAGACGACTAAGGATGAAGATGATAAACTGTTATCACTAACTATTAATGAAAGTATCGAGGATTATAGATATGAAAAAATGGCTTGCAGGTTTAGGGATTCTTGGCTTGTCAGTTTTGACTTTGGCTGCTTGTGGGAACAAGAGTGACAGTAAGGCATCTGGTGAAAAGCAGACGATTACGGTTGCGACAGACTCTGATACGGCGCCTTTCACTTTCAAAAAAGGTGACGACTTCAAGGGTTATGATATTGATTTGGTCAAGGCTATTTTCAAGGATTCGGACAAGTATGAGGTCAAGTTTGTGACGACACCTTTTGATTCCATCTTGACAGGGGTGGATTCTGGACGTTATCAGATTGCGGCTAACGACTTCAACTACAATGAAGAACGTGCGCAGAAATATGGTTTCTCAGATCCGATTTCACGTTCTAACTATGCCATCACTAGTGCTGAGGGTACCAAGTATACTAGCCTAGATGATTTGTCTGGTAAGACAACAGAAGTGCTTCCTGGCACTAACTACGCTCAGTTGCTTGAAAACTGGAACCACGCCAATGCGGACAAGACACCAATTACAATCAATTACGCTTCTAGCTCGACGGGTCTTTCAACACGCGTTCAACACATTCAAGAAGGAAAAATTGATTTTATCCTTTATGATGCCATTTCGTCTGAGTATATTGTTAAAGATCAAGGCTATAAGTTGGCTGTAAACAAGCTTAAAGACGATATCGGTATGAAGACTGATGGTCTTGAATATCTTCTATTCTCAAATGATAAGCAAGGTAAGGAACTCAAGACTTTTGTCAATAAGCGTATCAAAGAGCTTAAGAAGGATGGAACCCTTGCCAAACTCAGCAAGGAATACTTCGGTGGCGATTACGTCAGTGATTTGAAATAAGACTGTTAAAAGTTGAGACTGCTGTCTCAGCTTTGGATTTAACACAAAGCTTTCTTTTGAGGCTTTCCTGAGGTGATGACGGACGTCAGCGACCTTCGTCGAAGCTCCATGACTAAGTTTTGAGCCTAAGGTCTCAAAACTTCCGAACACCTGAAACTTTAAAGTTTCAGGTGTTTTTCTCACGCCGGAAAGCCTCGGTTTATGCTCACTTTGTTCGTAAAATAAGGAATGAGTTCAAATCTTTTTGGTCTTAACAAGGTATTGCTATCAGTGATACGATTTTCTTATCACTATGATAAGAAAAGACTATTTCACAGACTTTCTGAGTCGTGCTAAAATGAATACTATAAAATTATGATAAGATATTTGAATGGTTAGCACTAGGCTAACCTACTTTTTTAGAAAGAAAGGGCGACATTGTGAAAAAGAGTATAGAAGCATTTAATCGGTCACCTTGGTATCTCCAAGTTATCATTGGCTTGGTTGGTTTGGCAGTAGCTGTTGCTTTAGCCATTCCCTTGTCTTGGCTAGTAGAAATTCTTTGGGGCTATGTTTTGCAACTGATTACGATTATCTTCAAATGGATTTCGTCTTGGATGCCAGCTGGTAAGCTCTTCTCATGGAAGGCAGTCTTTGATGCTGTTCCTAAGATTGTGGAACGCTTGCCTTTGACTTTGGGATTGACCATTGCAGGTGCTTTCTTCGGTTTGATTTTGGCCCTTGTCTTTGCGGTCGTTAAGATCAATCGAGTACGTATCCTTTATCCAATTCAAGCAGTTTTTGTGAGCTTCTTGCGTGGGACACCAATCCTTGTACAACTCATGTTGACTTACTATGGAATACCACTCTTCCTTCGTTATTTGAATGGTGAATTTGGTTTGGATTGGAATATCAATGAGATTCCACCAGCTATCTTCGCGATTACGGCCTTTGCCTTTAACGAAGCAGCCTACATGAGTGAAACCATTCGTGCAGCGATTCAGGCCGTTGACGCTGGGGAAATCGAAGCTGCCCGTTCTCTTGGGATGACATCGGCACAGGTTTACCGTCGTGTTATTATTCCAAATGCGGCAGTTATTGCAACACCAAGTTTGATTAACAGTTTGATTGGCTTGACTAAGGGAACATCACTTGCCTTTAGTGCTGGTATCGTCGAAATGTATGCTCAGGCTCAAATCTTGGGTGGTGCTGACTACCGTTACTTTGAACGTTATATCTCAGTTGCCCTTGTATACTGGGTAATCTCAATCTTGATTGAGTACATTGGTCGTTCAGTTGAAAATCACATGGCCATTAAGGCGCCTGAAGTGACTGACATTTCTGGAATTGGAGGTGACCGCTAATGATTAGTATCAAAAATTTGACCAGGAATTTTCAGGTCAAAGTTCTCGATGGTATTGATATTGACATTGAAAAGGGTGAAGTTGTAGCTCTTGTTGGTGCCTCTGGTGCAGGGAAATCAACAATTCTTCGTAGCTTAAACTATTTGGAACAACCTGATTCTGGTACTATTGCCATTGATGATTTCAAGGTGGATTTTGAAACAATTACCAAGGAGCAAATCCTTACTCTTCGTCGTAAGTTGGCCATGGTGTTCCAACAGTTCAACCTCTTTGAACGTCGTACAGCCTTGGATAATGTTAAGGAAGGTCTCAAGATTGTTAAGAAACTTTCTGACGACGAAGCTACCAAGATTGCTAAAGAAGAGCTCACTAAGGTTGGGCTTTCTAATCGTGAAAATTACTACCCACGTCACTTGTCGGGTGGTCAAAAGCAACGTGTGGCTTTGGCTCGTGCCCTTGCAATGAGGCCTGATGTGCTCTTGCTTGACGAACCAACATCTGCCCTTGACCCTGAGTTGGTTGGTGAGGTTGAAAAATCAATCGTAGATGCGGCTAAATCAGGTCAAACCATGATTTTGGTCAGTCACGACATGAACTTTATTTATCAAGTGGCTGACAAGGTGCTTTTCCTTGAAAAAGGTCATATCCTTGAACAAGGAACACCTGATGAAATCTTTAACCATCCAAAAGAAGAGCGAACAAAAGAATTCTTCGCTTCTTATTCAAAACAATACTTTAAGATGGGATTTTTGTTACAATAGAAAAAGGTCGGTGGGAGTGGACGACATTTTAGTCCATAGTCAAAGTCCCACAAGGATGATTAGGAACTTTTGAATGTTTCAAAGGCGACTATAGTCCAATCAGAAACTGCATCGTGCAGTTATTACTAGTCGAATTTAGAGGTTGGAGAATGTTATCTCAGCCTTTTCTATTTCTCACTTTAGGATGATTTATGTTATTAAATATTTTAAATTTTACCTCTTAGGCCTTGTGATTGCTTTCTTTGTGTGCTTGGTGATTGGTGCCATTTGGCTTGGATGGCGTGCCTTACGTCGTGCGGACAAAACTGTTAAGGAGCGTCAAGGTGCCCTCTATGATGCTATTATGATGTCGATGGTTTCGATCCCAGTTTTGGCATTTGCTTTTATGGCGATTCTTATCGTGCTGAATGCATAATTCTAGCTTTGTTGGCACATTAGGTGTAAGATATCTCTACAAGAAAATCATATAAGGAGTTACTTATGTACGATACAATTGTTATTGGAGTTGGTCCTGCGGGGATGACTGCAGCACTCTATGCAGCACGTGCCAACCTTAAAGTGGCAACTTTGGAGCAAGGTGCTCCTGGTGGACAGATGAATAACACGTCTGATATTGAAAATTACCCTGGTTTTGAAAGTATTTCTGGTCCAGAATTGTCAATGAAGATGTTCGAACCTTTGGAAAAATTGGGCGTTGAAAATCTTTATGGTATCGTGTCTGGTATCGAAGACAAGGGTGACTATAAAGTTGTCAAAACTGGTGATGAAGAGTACCAAACCAAGACAGTGATCATTGCGACTGGTGCCAAACATCGCCACATTGGTGTTGCTGGCGAAGAAGAGTACAACAGCCGTGGGGTATCTTACTGTGCGGTCTGTGATGGTGCCTTCTTCCGTAATCAAGACCTCTTGGTCGTTGGTGGTTGGAGACTCTGCCGTTGAAGAAGGAATTTATTTGACACGCTTTGCCAATAGCGTGACCATTGTTCATCGTCGTGATGAATTGCGTGCTCAAAAGGTCCTTCAAGACCGTGCCTTCGCCAATGAAAAGGTTAAGTTTATCTGGGACTCAGTCGTTGAAGAAATTAAGGGTGATGACATCAAGGTTTGCAGTGTTGATATCAAGAATGTCAAAACTGGTGAGGTGACTAACCACGAATTTGGCGGTGTCTTCGTTTATGTGGGACTTGATCCTGTTTCAGATTACTTGACAGGTCTCGACGTCACTGACCAAGATGGTTGGGTAATTACAGATGATAAGATGGCGACACGTATTCCTGGTATCTTTGCCATTGGGGATGTCCGTCAGAAAGACCTTCGCCAAATTACAACAGCCGTAGGTGATGGTGCCACAGCTGGTATCGAAGCCTACAACTACGTGACTGCACTTGGTGATAAGTAAAATAATAAAAACTCGGGATGTTCTCGAGTTTTTTGTGTTCTCTTGGGGGGATTTAGCTTGTCTAGTCCCCTTTGGACCAACATCTATGCGTGTTTTTTGTTATAATAGAAAAGTCTTACTAAAAATCAGTAAAAACGAGGTGACCGACTTGCGTGTTGTAGCAGGTGAATTTGGCGGACGTCCGCTTAAAACGTTAGAAGGCAAAACGACTCGTCCAACAACGGACAAGGTCAAGGGTGCCATTTTCAATATGATTGGTCCTTTCTTTGATGGAGGGCGTGTTTTGGATCTTTTTTCTGGAAGTGGTAGTCTGGCTATTGAGGCTATCAGTCGTGGTATGTCGTCTGCTGTCCTCGTGGAAAAGGATCGTCGGGCACAGGCTGTTATTCAGGAAAATATCAAGATGACCAAGAGTGAGAAGCAGTTCCAGCTTTTGAAGATGGATGCGGCGCGTGCGCTGACACAATTGACAGGAAAGTTTGACTTGGTACTTTTAGATCCGCCTTATGCCAAAGAGCAGATTGTGGCCAATATTACTCAGTTAGAGGAGCAAGGGCTCTTAGCTGAGGAGGTTATGTTGGTTTGCGAGACGGATAAGGCTGTGGACCTGCCTGAAGAAATTTCAAACTTTGGGATTTGGAAACAGAAAACCTATGGTATCAGTAAGGTGACCGTTTACGTGCGTTAGCCTTTGATAGGGAAGTTGTAGAAAGGAATGCTATGACAAAGATTGCTATGTTTACGGGGTCTTTTGATCCAATTACCAATGGGCATATGGATATTATTGCCAGAGCCAGCAAGCTCTTTGATGAGCTTTATATCGGTCTCTTTTATAATAAAAATAAGCAGGGCTTCTGGGACGTGGAGACTCGCAAGCGTATCTTGGAAGAGGTCGTGGCAGATCTTCCCAATGTAAAGGTTATAACGGCTCACGATAGTCTGGCTGTAGATGTCGCCAGAGATCTTGGGGTGACTTATTTGGTCCGAGGCCTTCGTAATGCGACAGATTTTGACTATGAGGCTAATATGGATTATTTCAATAAGGGGTTGGCCCCTGAAATTGAAACGGTTTATTTGATTGCTAGTCATGAGGTAACACCAGTCTCTTCCAGTCGTGTGCGTGAGTTGATTTATTTTGAGGGGGATATTAGTTCCTATGTTCCTCAAGCAGTTGTTAAGGAAGTGGAGGCTAAGCGTGGCAAACAAGAACGAATCTAAATCACTATTAGGGAAAATTTGGCGGATTAAGTGGTGGTTGTTAAGTATTTTTACGGTACTTTTCCTCCTATTTGCCCTCTTTTTCCCGCTAAATAATTATTATGTTGAGCTTCCGGGTGGTGCTTTTGATACTAAGGAAGTCTTGACTGTAGACAAGAAAGCTGATGATTCAAAAGGATCCTACAATTTTGTGGCAGTGGCCCAAACCAAGGCGACTTTAGCCTTGATGCTCTATGCTCAGCTTAATGATTTTGCAAAGCTTCAAACAGCTGAAGAGGCAACTGGGAATTACTCTGATGAAGATTTCATGCGTATCAACCAATTTTACATGGAGACTTCCCAAAACCAAGCGATTTATCAGGGCTTGACTCTGGCCGGTAAGGAGGCTAGCTTGGAGTATATGGGTGTCTATGTGCTTCAGGTTGCTGATGATTCTAGCTTCAAGGGTGTCCTCAATATTGCTGATACGGTGACGGCTGTTAATGGTAAGACCTTTGATAATTCTACTGACATGATTAAATACGTTCAAGGACTTAAGCTGGGTTCAAAGGTCAAGGTCACTTATATGAGAGATGGCAAAGAAAAGACTGCTACTGGTAAGATTATTAAGATTGCCAATGGCAAAAATGGTATTGGTATCGGCCTAACGGACCATACTGAGATCAAGAGTCCTGAGAATGTTAAGTTTAAACTGGATGGTGTCGGTGGGCCAAGTGCTGGTCTTATGTTTACCTTGGCTATTTACGATCAGGTGTCTGGTCAAGACCTCAAGGCTGGCCGCAAGATTGCTGGTACAGGAACTATTGAAAAAGATGGGGCTGTCGGTGATATCGGTGGGCCTATCTGCAAGGTAAATCTGCGGCTGATAGTGGCGCAGACATTTTCTTCGTGCCAAATAATCTAGTAACTAAGGAAATGAAAAAGGCTGATCCGGATGCCAAGACTAATTATCAAGAGGCCAAGGAATGCTGCCGAGAAACCTGGGGACCGAAGATGAAAATCGTCCCTGTTAAACAGCTCAAGAAGCCATTGATTATTTGAAAAGACTAAATGAGAAGTGAGAGTAGGACAGACAGAAATCTATGATTTTGTCTCTGTCTTACTCTCTTTTTTAGACTAAAGTGTTATAATAGTCTGTATGAAAAAACGTTATAGAACAGTAAATGATTACTATCGCGAGATTTTTGGCGAAAAGATTTTCAAACTTCCTATAGATGCGGGCTTTGATTGTCCCAACCGTGATGGAACAGTGGCTCACGGTGGCTGTACCTTTTGTACAGTATCGGGGTCTGGGGACGCTATTGTAGCTCCTGAGGCACCGATTCGTGAGCAGTTTTACCATGAGATTGACTTTATGCACCGCAAGTGGCCAGAAGTTCAGAAATATCTGGTTTATTTTCAAAACTTTACCAATACCCACGCGCCGCTTGAAGTTATCAAGGAACGCTACGAACAGGCTATCAATGAGCCTGGTGTTGTTGGTATCAATATCGGTACCCGCCCAGACTGTTTGCCAGATGATGTGATTGATTATCTGGCAGAACTCACAGAACGTATGCATGTGACCGTCGAACTTGGCTTGCAAACGACTTATGAAGAAACGTCAGAGCTCATTAACCGAGCACACAGCTATGATCTCTATGTGGAGACGGTTAAGCGTGTGCGTGAGCGTGCGCCAAAGGCTGAGATTGTATCGCATCTGATTAATGGGCTGCCAGGGGAAACCCACGAGATGATGGTGGAAAATGTTCGCCGTTGTGTGACGGACAATGACATTCAGGGGATTAAACTCCACCTCCTCCACCTGATGACCAATACGCGTATGCAAAGGGACTACCACGAGGGTCGTCTTAAATTGCTGAGTCAGGAAGAGTATGTGTCCATCATCTGTGACCAGTTGGAAATCATCCCTGAGGATATCGTCATTCATCGAATCACAGGTGATGCACCGCGAGATATGTTGATTGGTCCTATGTGGAGTCTCAACAAATGGGAAGTCCTCAATGCCATTGACAAAGAGATGGAACGTCGTGACTCATGGCAAGGGTGCAAAGTAGCTAACGAGAAGGAGGAAAAAGCATGATTAAACGACCAATTCATCTGTCTCATGACTTTCTAGCAGAAGTGCTGGATGATGAGAGTGTTGCTGTCGATGCAACCATGGGAAACGGTAATGACACAGCCTTTCTGGCTGGTCTTGCCAAGAAGGTTTATGCCTTTGACGTGCAGGAGCAGGCGCTCGAAAAGACTCGTCAACGCTTGTCGGACTTGGAAATTGAAAATGCGGAACTCATTTTAGATGGTCATGAAAATCTGGACCGTTATGTCACGGAACCGATTCGTGCAGCTATTTTCAATCTGGGCTATCTGCCATCTGCAGATAAGAGTGTTATCACCAAACCCCACACGACTCTTGAGGCCATTGAGAAAATTCTTGACCGCTTAGAGGTGGGTGGTCGTTTAGCTATTATGATTTACTATGGTCATGATGGCGGCGATATGGAGAAGGATGCTGTGCTTGAGTACGTTATCGGTTTGGACCAGCGTGATTTTACAGCTATGCTTTACCAACCCCTTAATCAAATTAATACCCCACCATTTTTGGTGATGTTGGAGAAATTACAATGATTACAGATATTAAAGAAAAGCTTGCAGATATGCAGGCCAAATATATAGATAAGCAAAGTACCGAGGGTACTTTGAAAAAGGTTGATAATCGTAAAACGGCTAAAATTAAGAAAAAGTTAGCTAGTCTTGAGGTCGAACGTTGCCATAAACTTTTGGCCAAAGAAGATGTCACTGCCATTGATAAAAAAATTAGTAAGCAAAAAGAACTATTCTCAAACTGTTGTCATAAGGAAGGGTAGGAGGAGCTATGCATTTATCATTAGCTTTGCTTGTTCTTCTTTTTAGCTTGATTTTATCGAATGTTATCAATCGTGTCTTTCCACGTCTTCCCCTACCTTTGATTCAAATTATTTTTGGAGTGGGTATTGGTTTTCTTTTGAAGGGACGCGCTTTCGAGCTTGAAACAGAACTTTTCCTAGCTTTCATTATTGCTCCCTTGCTGTTTCGGGAGGGTGAAGAAAGTGATATCACCAGTATTCTACGTAACTGGAAACTTATTCTATTTTTGATTTTTCCAGTTATCTTTGTGTCTACCTTGGGAAATCGGTTATCTTGCTAAGGCCGTCTTGCCTGCTGCTGTGCCTTTGTCTGCCTGCCTAGCCATTGGGGCGGCTCTTGGGCCAACGGATTTAGTGGCCTATTCGGCTATTTCCAAACGCTTCAGTTTTCCAAAGTGGATTAGTTATATTTTGCAGGGGGTAAGGTCTTCTGAACGATGCCTCTGGCTTGGTCGCCTTTCAGGTGGCAGTGACTGCATTGACAACAGGTGCCTTCTCCCTCCTTGGAGCAAGCTGGAATTTGCTTATTTCTGTGCTTGGTGGTTTTTTAGTTGGATTGATTACAGCCTTATTTAATCGCCTCCTTTTTGACCATTTTGGACAATATGGATGCTGCAGATGTCACAGGTGCTCTCTTACTAGAGTTGGTACTACCGATTTCCTCTTACTTTGTAGCCGAGGAAATTCATGCTTCTGGAATTATTGCTGTTGTTGTAGCATGGGATTTCTGCTTGCCAGTCGTTTCCAAAAAAATCACCGTTTTTGATGCCAAGTTGGATAGTGTTTCTCATACGATTTGGGGAACCATTACCTTCATGCTTAATGGTATGGTCTTCTTCCTCTTGGGAACAGAACTTCCAACCCTAGCAGCCCCAGTACTGCGTAGTAGCACTTACGATAATCTCTGGATGCTTCTTGCTATCATCCTTTTAACAGCGACCATGTTTGGCATTCGCTTTGTTATGATTAGTGCGGTATTTGTCCAAAGAGCTTGGAGGGCCAAACGATCACTAAAAAAAATCTGGAAGGGTGCTACTCTGTTAACCTTTTCAGGTGTTAAAGGAACGGTTTCCATTGCAACTATCCTTTTGCTTCCAGTTGCCAATATGACGGCTTTGGAACATAGTCTCTTGCTCTTTACGGTAGCGGGTGTCACTTTATTAAGTTTCTTAACAGGGATTTTAGTCCTACCTAAGCTAGCCACTGGACCAGCCCACACGACCAACCATTATATGCAGATTGCCATTCTCAATGATGTGGTTGGAGAGCTAGAGAAGGACCTCAAGCAGTCTAAACATCAAGGAGCTATCTATGCAACTATTGACAATTATAATCAACGCTTGGAAGATTTAATCTTGGAGCAGGAATCAAATGATGTCAAAGAAGAGTTGGCCAATATCCGAGTCATGATTATGGAAATTGAGAGTGAGGGTCTGGAATATGCCTACAAGAAGGGTAAGATTTCAGAACTCGAATACAATCTCTACCAACGTTATATCAAGGGCTTGGAACGTCGTATCAACCGTGGATTTGTCTCTAGCCTTTCTTATGCCCTAGCTGTCTTTGTGCGTGGCCTTCGTAGATTGTTACACTTAGCTCTTACTTTCAAGTTTCGTATTAATCAGGATGAAACGAGAAGAGGTCCTAGGTTGACGGAAGAAAACCGCGACCATATGACTGAGCTCTATTTGACAAATACTGAGCAGATTTTGGAAGCCTTGAGTAATTTGGAAGGTGTTTATCACTCAGATCTCTTGTCTTATCTGAAACGCAGTCGCCTTCAAGAGGCTGAGATTATTCAATCAGGTGCCTTTGTTGAGCGGGTTATCACCCACCTTCATCCAGACAATATTGATGAAATGTTGCGAGGTTACTATTTGGAACGTAAGGTTATCAACGAGTACGAGCAGGCTGAACTTATTTCTAGCCGTTATGCCAAGCAGCTTCGTAAGGAAGTCAATACTTTGGAGGATTACTCTCTCAAAGAAACTAGCAAACACGTTAACCTATGATATGATTAATCTGGCTCGAGGTCGAGCTTAAGCAATGAATGTTATCACAAAAAAGAAGCCAAGAAAAAATTTTGGCTTCTTGTTCATATATTTTATAGAACAACTTATCGTTCCAGCCTTAATTTTGTATGGCGTATCGAAAATAAAAGAGGAGTAGTGATAAAAGAACAAGTCCCCCAGATAATGTCTGGGGGACTTGTTTCTTTGGGCGATTTTTATAGAAGAGGGTTAATGTAAAAACGATGGTCATCAATTGGAATAATTTGAACAGGATTTTGGTAGAAGTCAGCTAAAACTTCCGGTGTGATGATATCATTTTTTGGTCCTTGTGCCACGATTTTTCCTTGACGGAGTAGGAGGATGTGGTCCATCTTCTCAGTAATCTCTTCAGCATGGTGGGTGACGTAAAGGACCAGGGGTGCGTGAGGAAGCGAGGTGATACGGTCGATCTGACGTAAGAGCTTTTCGCGGGCAAAGAGATCCAAGCCCACAGTTGCTTCGTCAAGGATGATGATGTCGGGATCTTCCATCAGACTACGAGCAATCAAACAGATTTGCTTTTCCCCTTGAGAGAGGCCATGGTATTTACGACCAATCAAATCTCCAGCACCAAGTGAAGTTAGCATATCCTTGGCTTCTTGTAGCTCTTTGTCTCCATAGGCTTTGTAGAGGATTGAGCTCTTGTACTTACCGGTAAGGACGATTTTTTCAGCAGTCATATGTTGAGGTAGACGCTCAGTGATAAAGGAACTGACGATACCGATGTGTTGACGAAGACCTGTGATGTCTCCATTACCAAAGGTGTAGCCTAGTATCTCAGCCTTCCCTTCAGAAGGGAAAAATTCAGCTGTCAACAAACGTAAGAGGGTTGATTTTCCAGCACCGTTAAGTCCCAGGATAGCCCAGGTTTGTCCTTTTTCAACTGTCCAGTTAAGGTCAGATAAAAGTGTTTTTCCTTGGCGGACCAAGCTGACATTTTCTAATCGTATAAGTGACATAAGTCTCTCCTTTGATGATAAATTACCCTAATTATAGCATAAAATAGACGCCTTTATTGGGAAATTATGGTATAATAAAAGTCAGAATTTTTTTTCAGAGGAGAAGAAAAAAGTGGAAGACTCTATGTGGTCAGTCCTTATTATTTCAATCTATTTTACTACTAATTTTTAACCTTGCTTACAGCCTTTTTTCTCAGCATCTGAGATGGCTCTCGTATCACTTAACCGCTCACGTGTAGAGCAAAAGGCAGAAGAAGGCGATAAGAAATTTTATTCGCCTGCTCAAGGTTCTTGAAAATCCAAACAACTTCCTATCAACTATCCAAGTTGGTATTACCTTTATTAGCCTCTTACAAGGGGCCAGTCTCTCTGCATCACTAGGTGCAGTGATAGCGACTTGGTTTGGTCATGTGGCTTGGGCTAAGACAGCAGGTAGCATGATTTCTTTGGTTGTCTTGACTTATATCTCTATCGTTTTTGGGGAACTTTATCCAAAACGTATCGCTATGAATCTCAAGGAAAATCTAGCCATCTACTCGGCACCTGTCATTATTGTTACAGGTAAGATTGTTAGTCCCTTTGTTTGGATTCTTTCGGCGTCAACCAATCTTTTGTCTCGTTTGACGCCTATGACCTTTGATGATGCAGATGAGCAGATGACACGTGATGAGATTGAGTACATGTTGACTAAGAGTGAGGATACACTTGAAGCTGAAGAAATCGAAATGCTTCAAGGTATCTTTTCTCTTGATGAATTAATGGCGCGTGAAGTCATGGTTCCTCGTACAGATGCCTTCATGATAGATATTGAAGACGATACTCAGGAAAATATCCAAGCCATTCTAAAGCAAAGCTTCTCTCGTATCCCTGTCTACGAAGATAACAAGGATAAGATTATCGGTGTAATCCATACCAAAAAACTCCTTAAAGCGGCTTATGAGCTCGGTTTTGAGAATGTTAATCTTCGCCGTATCATGAATGAGCCCCTCTTTGTTCCAGAAACAATTTTCGTTGACGACCTCTTGGCAGCCTTTCGTAACACCAATAATCAAATGGCTATCTTACTTGATGAATATGGTGGTGTGGCTGGTCTGGTGACCTTCGAGGATCTTTTGGAAGAAATCGTCGGTGAAATTGATGACGAAACAGATAAAGCTAGTGTGGAAGTTCGTGAAATAGGAGAGAATACCTATATTGTTGAAGGATCTATGACTCTTAATGACTTCAATGAACACTTTGGCACAGAGCTTGAAAGTGATGATGTTGATACTATCGCAGGCTATTATTTGACTGGTGTAGGAGCAATTCCCACTCAAGAAGTCAAGGAACATTACGAAGTTATCAACAAGGATAAACGTCTTGAATTTATTAACGATAAGGTTAAGGATGGTCGCGTAACCAAACTTAAGGTAATCATCACAGCTGCTCCAGAAGAAGCAGGAGAATAGAATTCACCAGCTTTAGATTAGAAAAGACTAGAGCTAAAAAGTAAGATAATGATAATTGAGCACCTTCTTTCCTTTTGGATTGAAAGTGCTTTTTATTATCTTTTTGAATAAATATTTTTTTAATATTATAATTAGATTAAAATATATGATAACCTCTATGCTATGCTTTATTATAAAATAAAACATCTAGTTATTATTGACCTACGACATTTTTTTGAAGTAATTTTAAACGGGTTTTGAAATTATGGTAGACTAAGAATAAAAATAAATAATATTTTGATTAAAACGCCTTTCTATTACTTTTTATGACAGAATATAAATTAACTGATAAATGAAAAAAGGAGAATCTTAATGGCTTCTAAAAAATCTATATATAGTGGCTTGCTTTTACTCACCCTTACCCTAGGAGCTTTTGTACCAGTAACTTCTTTTGCGGACGATGGTATTGCGACAAATGATGCTGTTCTTACACAACCAACGACAGATCATGCAGCAACTGGTCCTTCAACAGCCCCAAGTGATGGTGACTTGGCTCGTAGCAATGATTCAAACACAGGTGCGGCAACGCCAACAACACCAACACCTACAGTTCCTGAAGTACCAGCTGAGCCAACAACACCAGCAACTCCAGAAACACCTGCGACACCGGCTCCAACAGCTGATTCATCAACAAAACCAGCTGATAAACCAACTGAGAAACCAGAAGACCCAGCTTCAGCAACTGATAAAGGGACAAGCGAAGCACCTCAAAACCCTGAAACTCCAGCAGTGAATGTTAATGGACAACCTGTTGTTACTGTAACACCAACAGCTCCAGTTATCACTGCAGCTGGCCAAACAATTGTGTCTACACAAAATAGCCAAATTGTCATCGCTAACACTGACGGTACAACAAGTGTTGTCGCTCCTGAAACGGTAGGATTCAAAGTGAATGCTGACGGTACATTGACTGGTAAAGATGCTAAAGGTAAGGAAGTTACACTTCCTAAGACTGGTGAAGCATCAACAGTAATCTTGACAATGGCAGGAACATTCTTCCTTGCTGCTGCAGCCTTTTTGGGGCTTAAGAAACGTGCCTAATAATATAGATGATAAAAGACTGGATTTTTCCAGTTTTTTGTTTTTCTTCTGGTATAGTATAGATATTCCTTAATTTCAGATGTATTATAGTATAACCTTTGCCTGAATTCAGGCAGATATGGAGCATGTTTCTGATAAAAGAGGTATAATAAAAACATGTAAAAAGCGTTTTCAAGGAGGCTGCCATGGCAGAAATTGATTACAGTCAGGTGACTGGACTTGTTCATTCAACCGAAAGTTTTGGATCCGTAGATGGTCCTGGTATCCGTTTTATTGTTTTCATGCAAGGCTGTAAGATGCGTTGCCAATATTGTCATAACCCAGATACTTGGGCTATGGAGTCAAATAAGGCTGTTGAACGTACAGTTGAAGATGTCTTAGATGAGGCTCTTCGTTTCCGTCATTTCTGGGGTGAGCATGGTGGTATCACTGTATCAGGTGGTGAGGCCATGCTTCAGATTGATTTTGTCACTGCCCTCTTTACAGAGGCTAAGAAGCTAGGGATTCACTGTACGCTTGATACTTGTGGGTTTGCGTACCGCAATACTCCTGAGTATCATGAAGTTGTTGACAAACTTTTGGCTGTGACTGACTTGGTCCTACTTGACATCAAAGAGATTGACCCCGAACAACACAAGTTTGTGACCCGTCAACCTAATAAGAATATTTTGGAATTTGCTCAATATCTATCTGACAAACAAGTTCCAGTCTGGATTCGCCATGTCTTGGTACCTGGTTTGACAGACTTTGACGATCACTTGATTAAGCTTGGTGAGTTTGTAAAGACCTTGAAAAATGTCGATAAATTTGAAATTCTTCCCTATCATACAATGGGTGAGTTCAAATGGCGTGAGCTCGGTATCCCATATCCTTTGGAAGGGGTTAAACCACCAACTGCAGATCGGGTCAAAAATGCTAAAGCTCTCATGCACACTGAAACGTATCAAGAGTATAAAAATCGTATCGGTGTGAAAACCTTGGATTGAAAAAGAAGCTCTTGACAAGGGCTTTTTAACTTTGCTATTATTTAGGGAGCAATAAAGAGCAGGTAAATTATGTTTCGTATTTTAAAATTTGATGATGACTTTGTTTATCTCAGTCATCCTGACGGGCGACTTAAGAAAATAGATCGCACGCTTTTTGATTTTGATATAAAATTAGGAGATCGTATTGATGTCTACCAAGATGGGGACTTGACAGTTGTTACTCCGGCAGAAGTCCAGACGGACTTGAGCCTAGAGGGAGACAAATCTGTTAAATCACACCTCTTGCAAGGATTTTAGATCTTTTCCTTGAAACCCTTAATATTCACAATAATCATTTGGGTGACTTGAAGAAGATTTTCACACAGTTATTGATTACACTCTTCATGGCTTGGAGCTTGTTGGGAGTTATTCTGGTTGAGATTCTTCTTTTTGCAGAGTCAATTATTGTCTTCCTATGGAGACTCTTGGTTCGTCTTATTAAGTGGATGCATATTAAAGACAACACTAAGGTCTTGATTGATGAGACGCAAAAACGTCATGCTAAGCGTGAGCGTCAAAAAGCTCAAAGACGTGAGCAGGAAAGACGTCGTCAGGAAGAACTTGAAGAACGTGAATATCTTCGTGAAACAGAACGTCAAAAGGAACTCATGATTGTTGAAGCTAGCCTTAGTCAGGAAGCAGAACGTGAGAGCCTTTCAACTAGCCTTGCTTTGGAGCAAGCAGGTGCCTCAAGTCAATCTGCTAGTGAAGACTTGGCCGAAGAAAGCCAGTCAACTTCAGAGTCAGAAGTGATGTCTGAATCAGCAAAGTCTGAAAAATAGAACAAAAAAAGAACTGAGATTTAGGATCTCGGTTCTTTTTCATATGAGAAAAGCACCAGAGGTGCTTGTGAGAGGTGACTAAAGTGTTTTTTCAGAGTCACGAACAATGAGCAAGTCAACTTTTGCGTGACGGAGAATGTATTCAGAAGATGAACCAATAAGCAAGCGTTCAAAAGTATTGAGACCTGTGGCACCAACCATAATAAGGTCAACATTTTCCTTATCAGGGATATCAACAGCCAAGAGGCTCTTAGGATTACCGAACTCAATAACTTTGCGAATCTTGGTTAAACCAGCTTCTCTGGCTTGGCGTTCAAAGTCAGCCAAAACAGCTTTAGCTTCGTCTTCTAGTTTTTCATAGATGTAAGAGTCGAAAGTCGCAACGCTTTGAAGGGCGCGTGTATCGATAACGTGTACCAATAGTAACTGAGCATTATTACGTTTTGCAACGTGCACACCTTTAATAAAGGCCAGTTCTGATTCGTAAGAACCGTCGATAGCTACCATAATACGTTCATATTGTTGAGACATAAGCTCTACCTCCTATCTTTAGCTTTATTATACTCCTTTAATCTAAAAAATGAAAGCGTTGTTATAGATTTTCTGAAATCTTTTTTTGACTGCTTACTTTAGGACGCTCTTAGTAATGTGAAGATTTCAGTATTATCTAAAAATTGAAGATTGCTTGAAAAAGAGGTATAATACAATCTGTTATTAGCTTCGTAAGAAACATGATAATTAAAAAAGAGGAAGACAAGTCTTCAGAAATGATACCAAATGGCCAAGCCTAAAGTTGGTGTCAATAAAAGTGGAAATCCCCATCAGGTGTTGAATTTTCTTATTTTCTGCTAGATGTATCTACTTTTAGTATCTTTTGAAAGGATTAACTTATGAAAACATTTGATAAATCATCAAAGTTGGAACACGTTGCCTATGATATTCGTGGACCAGTTTTGGATGAAGCCAACCGTATGATTGCTAACGGTGAAAAGATTCTTCGTCTTAATACGGGAAATCCTGCGGAATTTGGCTTTACAGCACCGGATGAAGTCATTCGTGATTTAATTATGAATGTTCGTAACAGTGAAGGGTATTCGGATAGTAAAGGGATTTTCTCAGCTCGTAAGGCGATTATGCAGTATTGCCAGTTAAAGGGATTCCCAAATGTAGATATTGATGATATTTATATTGGTAATGGTGTTTCAGAGATGATTTCCATATCTATGCAGGCCTTGCTTGATGATGGAGATGAAGTCTTGGTCCCAATGCCAGATTATCCTCTTTGGACAGCCTGTGTCAGTCTAGCAGGCGGTAATGCTGTACACTATGTCTGTGATGAAAAATCTAACTGGTATCCAGATATTGATGATATCAAATCAAAGATTACATCAAATACTAAGGCAATTGTAGTCATCAATCCCAATAATCCTACAGGTTCGCTCTATCCTAAGGATGTTCTTGAACAGATTGTGGATATTGCTCGACAAAATGATTTGATTATCTTTGCGGATGAGATTTATGACCGCTTGGTTATGGATGGTAAGAAACATACTGCAATCGCTAGTCTTGCACCAGATGTCTTCTGCGTGTCTATGAATGGTCTTTCTAAGTCTCACCGCATCTGTGGTTTCCGTGTGGGTTGGATGGTTCTTTCTGGACCTAAAAAGAATGTCAAAGGCTATATTGAAGGGCTTAATATGTTGGCTAACATGCGTCTCTGTGCCAACGTGCTCTCTCAACACGTTATTCAGACTTCACTTGGTGGCTACCAATCCGTTGATGAGCTCTTGATTCCTGGTGGGCGTATCTATGAACAACGTGAGTTTATCACGAATACCGTAAACGCTATTCCAGGGCTATCAGCTGTTAAGCCAGATGCAGGGCTTTACATCTTCCCTAGGATTGACCGTAACATGTATGATATTGAAGATGATGAAGAATTCTGTCTTCGTCTCTTGAAGAAGGAGAAGGTTCTCCTAGTTCCAGGTAAAGGCTTTAACTGGAATGAACCAGATCACTTCCGTATTGTCTATCTTCCTCGAGTGGAAGAGTTGGCTGATCTCGGTAATAAAATCGAACGAGTCTTGTCATATTACAAGCGCTAATTCCTTAAAAAACTGGACAATAAGGCTTGTCCGGTTTTTATTGTTCCTAAAAAGGGGATATATTTGAGCAAAATCCAAACAGTCTTCCTAAAAATGCCATAATATACTTAATATAATGAATAGTAGAATAATAAATAATTTTCAGACAATTGTTTGCAATTTCTGGGTTAAGTGTGCTATAATGATAGGGCTAGTGAGTCTTGACGCAGAAGATTAGTACAAGGCTTGATATTATTATGATTACAATAGAAAGTGAAGACAATAAATATGGCAAATTTGCTGGCTAAAACACGTAAAATTACATCTATCTTGCAACGCTCAGTAGACAGCTTGGAAGGAGATCTTCCATACAACAACATGGCTGCTCAATTGGCGGATATCATTGATTGTAACGCTGCTATCGTTAATGGTGGTGGTGCTCTCCTTGGTTTTGCCATGAAGTACAAAACCAACAATGATCGTGTAGAAGAGTTTTTTGAAGCCAAACAGCTTCCAGAAGAGTATACACGTGGTATCAGCCGTGTTTATGACACTCAAGAAAACATTGGTATTGACAGTGACTTGACCATTTTCCCTGTGGAATCAAAAGACGACTTCCCAGATGGTTTGACTACAATTGCCCCTATCTATGGTGGTGGTATGCGTCTTGGTTCTTTCATCATTTGGCGTAACGATCATGACTTTGTAGATGAAGATCTTATCTTGGTTGAGATTGCCTCTACAGTAGTTGGGTTGCAGTTGTTGAACCTTCAAACAGAGAATTTGGAAGAAACGATTCGTAAACAAACAGCTATTAACATGGCTATTAATACCTTGTCTTACTCAGAAATCAAGGCAGTTTCAGCTATCTTGAATGAATTGGACGGTTTGGAAGGCCGCTTGACAGCGTCTGTTATCGCTGACCGTATCGGAATTACGCGTTCAGTTATCGTTAATGCCCTTCGTAAGTTGGAATCAGCTGGTATTATTGAGAGCCGTTCACTCGGTATGAAAGGGACTTATCTTAAAGTCCTTAACGAAGGTATCTACGACAAACTGAAAGAATACGAATAAGAAGAATACTGAAAGAGAGTGAGGTAGGAGGACCTGCCCCACTTTTTTTAAAAGGAGAAAGTAGCATGACAAAGGCATTGATATCAATTGATTACTCTTATGATTTTGTGGCAGATGATGGGAAGTTGACGGCTGGTAAGCCTGCCCAAGCCATTGAAGATCGTATTGCTCAGGTAACTCAAGAAGCCTATGACAATGGGGATTATATCTTTGTTGCCATGGATCGACATGATGAAGGAGATACCTTCCATCCTGAGACTAAACTCTTTCCACCTCACAATATTGCAGGGACATCTGGGCGAGAACTTTATGGTAAGTTAGCTGGTGTATATGATGCCATCAAGGACGACCATCGTGTCTTTTGGATGGACAAGCGACACTATTCAGCCTTTTCCGGAACGGATTTAGATATTCGTTTACGTGAGCGTCGTGTGACGACAGTTGTTTTGACGGGAGTTTTAACAGATATTTGTGTGTTACATACGGCCATTGATGCTTATAATTTGGGCTATGATATCGAGGTGGTAGAGAGTGCAACAGCCTCCTTGACGCCTGAAGCACATGACTTTGCTATTGGACATTTTAAGAATGTTCTTGGAGCAACAATTGTGGAGTAAGAATATTTATGATCGAGAGTAGGAATCTGTCCTACTCTTGTTTTTTGTCAAAAAATCATAGGATAGTATCAGTTTTTCGTAGTTTACTATAAGAAAACGATTCCAGATTACTATATACTATTACTGAAATAATCTTGAATCATAAGAGGTAGAAGAATGACTAAAAAAATGACTTTCCCTGACGGATTTTTGTGGGGTGGAGCGACAGCGGCCAACCAATGTGAGGGGGCCTATGATGCTGATGGGCGTGGTCTAGCCAATGTTGACGTGGTGCCAATTGGTGAGGATCGCCTTTCTATTATCACTGGACGTCGTAAGATGTTTGATTTTGAGGATGGCTATTTCTATCCAGCTAAGGAAAGTATCGACATGTACCATCGTTACAAGGAAGATATTGCTCTCTTTGGTGAAATGGGATTTAAGACCTATCGTCTTTCTATTGCTTGGTCACGTATTTTTCCTAAGGGTGATGAGGCTGAGCCAAATGAAGCTGGGCTAGCTTTTTACGAGGACCTATTCAAGGAATGTCACAAACATGGCATCGAACCCTTAGTAACTATTACGCACTTTGATTGTCCAATGCACTCGATTACAGAGTATGGTGGATGGCGTAATCGTAAGATTCTTGGTTTCTATGAAAATCTTTGCCGTACCCTTTTCACACGTTATAAAGGTTTGGTTAAGTACTGGCTCACTTTTAACGAAATTAACATGATTCTCCATGCACCATTTATGGGAGCAGGGATCTGTTTTGAAGAGGGTGAGAATGAGGAACAGGTTAAATACCAAGCAGCTCACCAAGAGTTGGTAGCTTCATCTATGGCGACTAAGTTGGCTCACAAGATTGATCCTGAAAATAAGGTTGGTTGTATGTTGGCAGACGGTCAGTATTATCCAAATACAGCCCACCCACGTGACTACTGGGCAGCCATGCAAGAAGATCGTAGTAGTTATTTCTTTATTGATGTTCAGGCTCGTGGAGAGTATCCAAATTATGCTAAGAAGCAGTGGGAACGTGATGGCATTGAGATTGAGATGACTGAAGAAGATTTGGCCCTTCTTAAAGAGCATACTGTAGATTTTATCTCCTTCTCTTACTATGCAAGTCGTGTGGCTTCAGGTGATCCAGAAGTTAATGAAAAGACAGCAGGAAATATCTTTGCCTCTATTAAAAATCCATATTTGGAAGCTTCAGAATGGGGTTGGCAAATTGACCCACTAGGTCTTCGTATTACCCTTAACGTTATTTGGGATCGTTACCAAAAACCGATGTTTATTGTTGAAAATGGTCTCGGTGCTGTGGATACACCAGATGAAAATGGTTATGTTGAAGATGATTACCGTATCGACTACTTGGCAGCCCACATCAAGGCCATGCGTGATGCTATCAATGAAGATGGTGTAGAGCTTTGGGGCTACACAACATGGGGTTGTATTGACCTTGTTTCTGCTGGAACTGGTGAAATGAAGAAACGTTATGGTTTTATCTATGTGGACCGTGACAACGATGGTAATGGTAGCCTTAAACGCTCTAAGAAGAAATCATTTAACTGGTACAAAGAAGTTATCGCAAGTAACGGTGCCTCTGTAGAATAGTCTATGAGTTCTCGACTAATGACATCTACGGTAAAGGTGGGGAGCAAGAGAATCTACAAGATCTGATTGATACTCTTGGGGCGAATGATTATATCAAACTTAGAGGACATGCGGATTTGCGTGACGTCTACCCACAGTATGAACTTTATGTCACTACCTCTCAGTGGGAGACCTTTGGTTTGACCCTGATGGAAGCGGTAGGAGCAGGTTTAGCCCTGGTTGGTTTTGATGCCCGTTATGGCAATCCAACCTTCATCAAAGATGGTGAGAATGGCTATCTGGTTCCTTATAGCGAGACTATGGATGAGGACCTGCTTGTTTCTCAGATGGCGGATAAAATTGTATTTGCCTTAGAGAGTGATCTTGAGTCTATGCACCAAGTCTCATACGACCTGGCAAAACAGTATTTGAAACCTGTAATTCTAGAGGCTTGGAGAAAGCTCTTGATAGCCATACGATAAGTGTTTTGAAAAAGCTCTATCTCTGTAAACTGTAGTGACAAAAAAGTTACTACAGTTTTTTTATCCTCCAAGCAAAATAGGCTAAATTATGGTAAAATAGAGGGTATTGAAAAATCATCATTTCACGAAAGGAAGCAAGATGAAAATTACGCAAGAAGAGGTAACCCACGTTGCCAATCTTTCAAAATTGAAATTCTCTCCAGAAGAGACAGCTGAGTTTGCGACAACCTTGTCTAAAATTGTCGACATGGTGGAATTGTTGGAAGAAGTGGACACAACAGGTGTTGCCCCAACAACGACCATGGCTGACCGCAAGACCGTATTGCGTCCGGATGTTGCTGAAAAAGGGACTGACCGTGACCGCTTGTTTAAAAATGTACCTGAAAAAGATAACTATTACATCAAGGTACCAGCTATCCTAGAAGATGGAGGAGATGCCTAATGTCATTCAACAATAAAACCATTGAAGAGTTGCACGACCTCCTTGTCTCTAAGGAAATTTCGGCAACGGAATTGACCCAAGCAACGCTTTACGATATCAAGGCGCGTGAAGAAGCAGTCAATGCCTTTGTGACAGTGGCAGAAGAAGTGGCTCTTGCGCAAGCCAAGGCCATTGATGAAAAGGGAATTGATGCAGATAACCTCTTGTCAGGGATTCCACTCGCTGTCAAAGACAATATCTCAACAGATGGCATCTTGACTACTGCGGCATCAAAAATGCTCTACAACTACGAGCCAATCTTTGATGCGACAGCTGTTGCCAATGCCAAAGCCAAAGATATGATTGTCATCGGGAAGACCAACATGGATGAATTTGCCATGGGTGGATCTGGAGAAACTTCTTACTATGGACCAACCAAGAATGCTTGGGACCACAGCAAGGTGCCTGGTGGATCTTCTAGTGGTTCAGCAGCTTCTGTAGCTTCAGGGCAAGTCCGTTTGTCACTTGGTTCAGATACAGGTGGTTCTATCCGCCAACCGGCTGCCTTCAACGGAATCGTCGGTCTCAAACCAACTTACGGAACGGTTTCTCGTTTCGGTCTTATTGCCTTTGGTAGCTCACTTGACCAAATTGGTACTTTCTCACCAACGGTTAAGGAAAATGCCCAATTACTCAATGTCATTGCCAGTGAAGATGCCAAGGATTCAACTTCTGCACCAGTACGCGTAGCCGATTTTACTTCTAAGATTGGTCAAGACATCAAGGGCATGAAGATTGCCCTTCCTAAGGAATACCTCGGTGAAGGAAATTGACCCAGAAGTCAAAGAAACTATCCTTAATGCGGCTAAACACTTTGAAAAATTGGGAGCAACTGTCGAAGAAGTCAGCCTGCCTCATTCTAAATACGGGGTTGCCGTTTACTACATCATTGCTTCATCTGAAGCTTCATCAAACTTGCAACGTTTCGATGGTATTCGTTATGGTTTCCGTGCGGAAGATGTCAAGAACTTGGATGACATCTATGTGAACACTCGTAACCAAGGCTTTGGTGATGAAGTCAAACGCCGTATCATGCTGGGAACCTTCAGTTTGTCATCTGGTTACTACGATGCTTACTACAAGAAAGCTGGTCAAGTTCGTACCCTCATTATCCAAGACTTCGAAAAAGTCTTTGCGGATTACGATCTCATCCTTGGTCCTACAGCTCCAAGCGTAGCTTTCGATTTGGATACGCTCAATCATGATCCTGTTGCCATGTACTTGGCGGACTTGTTGACCATTCCAGTTAACTTGGCAGGTCTTCCAGGGATTTCGATTCCTGCAGGTTTTGCGCAAGGTCTTCCAGTTGGTTTGCAGTTGATTGGTCCTAAGTATTCTGAAGAGACCATCTATCAAGCTGCAGCTGCTTTTGAAGCTACAACGGACTACCATAAGCAACAACCCGTGATTTTTGGAGGTGACAATTAATGAACTTTGAAACAGTCATCGGACTTGAAGTCCACGTTGAATTGAATACAAACTCAAAAATTTTCTCACCAACCTCTGCTCACTTTGGGAACGAGCAAAATACCAATACTAATGTGATCGACTGGTCTTTCCCAGGGGTACTTCCTGTCTTGAACAAGGGTGTTGTGGACGCTGGAATCAAGGCCGCTTTGGCGCTGAATATGGATATCCACCAGCACATGCACTTTGACCGTAAGAACTACTTCTATCCTGATAATCCAAAAGCCTACCAAATTTCGCAATTTGACGAGCCAATCGGTTATAACGGTTGGATTGAAGTGCAATTGGAAGACGGAACAACTAAGAAAATCGGGATTGAACGTGCCCACTTGGAAGAAGATGCCGGTAAGAACACGCATGGAACAGACGGTTTCTCTTATGTTGACCTTAACCGTCAAGGGGTGCCATTGATCGAGATTGTATCTGAAGCCGATATGCGTTCTCCTGAAGAAGCCTACGCTTATTTGACAGCTCTCAAAGAAGTCATCCAATACACAGGCATTTCTGATGTCAAGATGGAAGAAGGATCTATGCGTGTGGATGCCAATATTTCCCTTCGTCCATATGGTCAAGAGGAATTTGGTACCAAGACGGAGTTGAAAAACTTGAACTCCTTCTCGAATGTCCGCAAAGGTCTTGAATACGAAGTGCAACGCCAAGCGAAAATCTTGCGTTCAGGTGGTGTCATTCGTCAAGAAACACGCCGTTATGATGAAGCCAGCAAGAGCACAATCCTTATGCGTGTCAAAGAAGGAGCAGCGGATTACCGTTATTTCCCAGAACCAGACCTTCCATTGTTTGAAATCTCAGATGAGTGGATTGAGGAAATGCGTACGGAGTTACCAGAATTTCCAAAAGACCGCCGTGCTCGCTATGTGGCAGAGCTTGGTTTGTCTGACTATGATGCCAACCAATTGACAGCTACGAAGGTTACTTCTGACTTCTTTGAAGCAGCCGTAGCCCTTGGTGGAGATGCCAAACAAGTCTCTAACTGGCTTCAAGGTGAAGTCGCTCAGTTCTTGAATGCAGAAGGCAAAACGCTTGAAGAAATCCAATTGACACCCGAAAACTTGGTAGAAATGATTGCTATCATCGAAGATGGCACCATCTCATCTAAGATTGCCAAGAAAGTATTCGTTCATTTGGCGAAAAACGGTGGCGGTGCGCGTGAATACGTCGAAAAAGCTGGATTGGTACAGATTTCAGATCCTGAAGTCTTGATTCCAATCATCCACCAAGTCTTTGCAGATAATGAAGCAGCCGTAGCCGACTTCAAGTCAGGTAAACGTAACGCTGACAAGGCCTTCACCGGCTTCCTCATGAAAGCAACCAAAGGCCAAGCCAACCCACAAGTAGCCCTCAAGCTACTTGCTCAAGAATTGGCTAAGTTGGATAAAGGCGGGAGCCTGCGATTCGCTCGACGGCACGAGAAAGCAGATGGCAATGGTGTATGCATCGATTGTGGACAGGGTGCAGCATGACAAAAAGTCAACAATGGCTGGGCAGATGAGTCTGTTTGACCTGGTCTCAGATGAGGATAGGCAGTCATTTGAGCTTAAGTATCCAAATGTTGGTGAATATGACGCTGAGGAAGCCCTGGCCTATGAAAAAGAGGTGCTTGGCATCTATTTAAGCGGACACCCTCTGGAAAAATATGCAGCTACCCTAAAGAAAAACATCACAGCAAATGCGATAGATTTTGTGCTTGAAGAGGAGAGCGGTGCCGTAAAGATAGAGGACAATGCGCACGTGGTAATCGGAGGCATGATAGCTGCAAAGACGATTAAGTTTACCAAGTACAATCAGGCCATGGCTTTTATCACGATAGAGGACCTGACAGGAACTGTTGAGGTAATTATTTTTCCGAGAGATTACGAGCGCTACCAGAGATATTTACAGGACGATGCTAAAATATTTGTTATCGGACATGCGACAGTTGAGGATGAGCAGAACGGCAAGATAATCTGCGAGAAAATCATACCGTTTGATGAGCTTCCGAAGCAGCTATGGCTCAGATTTGATACGATGGAGGACTATAAGAAAAATGAGAGCAGGCTTCTTGAGACAATCCGTGAATCTGACGGAGGAGATGAAGTCATAATTTACATCGCAGATACAAAGCAGATGAAAAAACTTGGCAGAAATTATTCCGTAAATGCAAATAATGAGCTCATGGAGCAGCTTTTGCAATTTTTAGACAAAGAAAATGCGAAAATTGTTGAAAAGAATATTGAAAAAATGTGCTAAAACAAGTACAATAGATTGGGATTAGAATAAATGATAATTTTTTAACATATGGAGGTTATACCAATGGCAAAAGAGATTAACACAATAGGTGTACTTACAAGTGGTGGTGACGCACCGGGAATGAACGCAGCAATTCGTGCCGTTGTTCGTCAGGCTCTCTCAAAGGGCAAGAAGGTTAAAGGAATCAAGAGAGGATACGCAGGTCTGTTAAATGAAGAAATCGTGGATATGGATTCAAAGAGCGTTTCAGACACAATCTCACGCGGTGGTACAATCTTACAGACAGCCAGATGTAAGGAGTTCGTTACAGCAGAGGGACAGCAGAAGGGTGCTGAAATCTGTAAGAAGCATGGTATCGATGCTATCGTAGTTATCGGTGGTGACGGATCTTTCCAGGGTGCGCAGAAACTTGCAGCACTTGGCATCAATACAATCGGTCTTCCGGGAACAATCGACCTTGATATCGCATGTACAGATTACACAATCGGTTTTGATACAGCCTGCAACACAGCTATGGAGGCTATTGACAAGGTACGTGATACATCTACGTCACACGAGAGATGCTCAATAATTGAGGTTATGGGACGTGGAGCAGGATACATTGCATTATGGTGCGGTCTTGCAAACGGCGCTGAGGAAGTATTACTTCCTGAGAAGTATGACAACAACCTTGAGGCACTCATCGAGAGAGTAGCTCACGCAAGAGAGCTCGGCAAACAGCATTACATCATCATCAATGCTGAGGGTGTAGGACATTCACAGGAGCTGGCTATGGAAATCGAGGCTGCAACAGGTATCGAGACACGTGCAACTATCCTTGGACATATGCAAAGAGGTGGAAGCCCATCATGCAAGGATCGTGTATACGCTACAATCATGGGCGCTATGGCAGTTGATTTACTCTGCGAGGGCAAGTCAAACAGAGTTATTGCCCACAAGGATGGCAATTTCGTAGATTTCGATATCGACGAGGCACTTGCTATGAAGAAGAGTGTAGACGAGTACATGTACGATATCTCTAAATCTCTGGTTTAGCATCTAATATAGTTACGATAATATGAATGCCCTTGTATCCGGCACATTAATGCAGGTAATTGCGTGCATTTGAAGTGCCGGTGCAGGGGCATTTTGAATGTCAGCAGAATTATATGATTAAAGGGTCAAAAGGTATCATTATAATATACATTGGATATAGAAAGAGAAGAAAATGATTACAAGTGCATCAAACAAAAGCATAAAAAATGTGCAGGCTCTTTTAAGCAAGGCAAAGGAGCGGAAAAAGCAGGGCGTATTCGTGGTTGAGGGGCCAAAGATGAGCTTTGAGGCGCTATATGACTGGGTAAGTGCCGTATATATGTCTGAGTCATTTTTTAATGATGACAGGTTTAAGGAAGAGAAGAAGCGTTTCCTTGACAAAACAGAAATAGTGAGTGACTCGGTGTTTAAGAGCATGTCTGACACGCAGACTCCGCAGGGCGTGCTTGCTGTAGTAAAGATGCCGCACTATGATATAGATGACCTGTTTAAGGGGGATAAGACAGAGCTTCTTGTGCTTGAGAGCATACAGGATCCGGGAAACTTAGGCACTATGGTCCGTACCGGTGAGGGCGCAGGTGTAAGCGGCATTATAATGAATCGCACAACAGTGGACATTTTTAATCCAAAGACTGTGCGCTCAACCATGGGCTCACTCTACCGTGTGCCGTTTTACATCACGGATGACCTTCCGGAGACTATAGAGTATGCAAAGTCAAAGGGAGTTTCTCTCTACGCAGCTCATTTAAAGGGTAAGTGCTCTTATGACAGACCGGACTACACCGGAGCCTGTGGCTTTATGATAGGAAATGAGGGCAATGGATTATCAGATGAGATAGCTGACATGGCGGACACATATATCCGCATCCCTATGGAGGGAGCTGTGGAGTCGCTTAATGCCGCAATATCAGCCACTTTGCTCATGTATGAGTGCAATCGTCAGAGAAGACTTTTGGGAGAATAATATGCGTATTTGGTTTAAGATTTATACTGACACGCACCTGATGCGTGATATTACAATAGAAAATGACAGTGACGACACACGTACACACAAGATCTTTAAGGCACTTGAGGATGCCTGCCTTGCATTTGACCTGGGAAAGCCCATCTGGCTTGACAGCAATGTAAGTGATTTCAAGAGGCATGGAAAGACACGCTTTACGAAGGATAATTTCGTGGAGGATATCGACTTTGATTTTCTCGAGATGCATATCATCGAGGAGGATTGATGTCTTATTTAAATAAAAAATATATAAAGAATGGGTATAATTTGCCAATTATGCGAATATATATGCTATAATTGATTAAAAGAGTCTGATAAACATACAGGCGAATAGATCACAGGGAGGTTTTTGATGGAACAAGAGTTTGCGGAGGGCATTGATAGCTGGGAGACTATGATGTTTTTATACAATTCTGCACTGAAAGAGGTCAATACGAAGCTCGAGATACTAAATGACGAGTTCGTTCACATACATAATTATAATCCGATAGAGTACATAAAGTCACGTATCAAGACTCCTGAGAGCATAGTTAAGAAGCTCAAAAAGGGTGGCTACGAGAGCACTATAGAGAATATGGTCACCTATGTAAAGGACATAGCGGGCATCAGAATCGTGTGCTCGTTCACATCTGATATATACCGGCTTGCTGAGATGATTGGCAGGCAGAATGATTTGACCGTTATATCGGTAAAGGACTATATGAAGCATCCGAAGGCGAGCGGCTACAAGAGCTACCACATGATTGTTTCGGTGCCTATTTTTCTTTCAAACAAGGTGGTTGACACAAAGGTTGAGATACAGATTCGTACAATAGCTATGGATTTCTGGGCAAGCCTTGAGCACAAGATATATTACAAGTTCGAGGGCAATGCTCCGGAGTATATCAGCCGCGATCTGCGCGAGTGTGCAGGTATTGTAGGACAGCTTGATGCAAAGATGCTTTCGCTCAATGAGGCAATCCTTGAGGCCAAGGAGAAGCAGGAGCAGGAGAGGGAGGAGAAAATACGAGAAGATGAACATCATTAATGTCGAAAATATAACAAAGTCATATACGGGAAGGAAGCTTTTTTCTAAAGCTTCCTTTTATGTGCAGGAAAACGAAAAAATCGGTATCATAGGTATAAATGGTACAGGAAAGTCTACACTTTTAAAGATTGTGGCTGGTGATGAAGAGCCGGATGAGGGTACTGTCACCACAGCAAATCATATAGTGATAAACTATCTGCCGCAGAATCCGGAGTTTGACCCGGACGAGACAGCACTTGAGCATGTGATGAGCCGTGTGGTTACCTCACAGCTGGATGAGGACATGCGTTGGAGCATAGAAAGTGATGCAAAGTCACTTCTTATGAAGCTTGATATCACAGATATGATGCAAAAGACCGGTGAGCTTTCAGGAGGACAGAGAAAGAGGCTTGCGCTTGCAACAGTCGTACTTAAGCCGTGTGATGTGCTTATATTGGACGAGCCGACCAACCACTTAGATTACGAGATGGTGGAGTGGCTTGAGGATTATCTGCGCCGTTTCAGGGGTGCAATCATCATGATCACACATGACCGCTATTTCCTCGACAGTGTCTGCAACAGAATCGTGGAGGTGGACAAGGGACAGACCTACAGCTATGATACAAACTACTCGGGCTTTCTTGAGCTTAAGGCAGCCAGAGAGGAGAGTGAGAGGGCAAGTGAGCGCAAGCGTCAGTCCATCCTTAGAAAAGAAATAGAGTGGATGCAGCGCGGAGCAAGAGCTCGTTCCACAAAGCAGAAGGCGCATATACAAAGATATGAGGCTCTGCGAGACCAAAAAGGACCGCAGACAGACGCAAGGGTTGAGCTTTCATCGGTTTCATCGCGTATGGGAAGGACAACCATAGAGCTTCATGATATTTCAAAGGCGTACGGAGATATCGTCTGTGTAAAGGATTTCACGTATATTTTCCTGAAAAATGACCGTATCGGTTTTGTAGGCAAAAACGGCTGTGGAAAGTCCACACTCATGAAGATAATCGCCGGTTTTATCGAGCCTGATTCAGGCGAGGTGGAGATAGGACAGACGATAAAGATAGGATATTTTGGTCAGGAAGTGGATATAGAGCCTGAGCTTCGAGTGATAGATTATGTAAAAGAAGCTGCTGAGTTTGTGCGTACGGCAGACGGACTTGTGTCAGCCTCTGCCATGCTTGAGAGGTTTTTATTCCCGCCGGAGCAGCAGTACAGTCCTGTAGGCAAGCTCTCGGGTGGAGAAAAGAGAAGACTCTATCTGCTTCGTGTGCTGATGAGCGCACCGAATGTATTGATACTTGACGAGCCGACCAATGACCTTGATGTTGAGACACTGGCTATTTTAGAGGATTATCTGGATGGCTATGACGGAATAGTCATCACGGTATCACATGACAGATATTTCCTTGACAGGATTGCAAAGCGTATTTTTGCATTTGAGGGAGCCGGAAAAATCGTACAGTATGAGGGCGGATACACCGACTATATGAATAAACGCCCACAGCCTGCATCAGGAAAAACCGTATCAGAAAATGCATCATCCACAGGAGCATCCGCTTCAGGAGCACAGGGAAATACTGCATCAGATGGTACAGACTCAAAAGAAGCCCGGAAGAAGAAATCCATGGAAACCTGGGGGCATGAGAAAAAGCTCAAATTTACCTACAAAGAGCAAAAAGAGTACGAGACGATAGAGGCTGACATAGAAAAGTTAGAAAACAGGCTTTCTGAGATAGATGATGAGATGGTAAAGAATGCCACTAACTTTGGTAAGTTAAACGAACTCACAAAGGAAAAGGAAGACCTCGAGGGGCAGCTGATGGAGAAAATGGAGCGTTGGGAGTATCTCGAGGATCTGGCGCAGAAAATTGCAAATTTGACATAGTTCAAGTAATTCATTTTTTCTTAGGCTTCAACAGATTAAACAAACTCTGCGGTATGCCAAACCCGAATATGATACCGAGCACGATGGCACCCGCCACCTCAAAGGTTTCAATACCCTTTGAGGAAGAAAGTGCTCTGTCATTCGTAAAAAGATAATATGCCGTGTAAAAAATTCCTGCTCCGGGCACAAGAGGAAAGATACCGGAAAGCAGATAAACTGTCACAGGCATAGAGCGTGCCGCCGCAAAAATGCGTGCCATTATCGTAAGGCACAGTGTCGCGATAAGCGATGGAAACACAACACCCATATCAAACTGAACCATTATATAGTAGATGATCCAGCCAAGCGCTCCTGTAAAACCGCAGTAAAACAGCTCTTTCTTTGGAGCAGAAAAAATAACTGCAAACGATAATGTGGCAAAGAGAGCCACAATAAATTGTATTATAAACTCCATAGCTTAAAGCCCTCCAATATATTTCATCACAACAAACGGCAGACATGCTCCCACAGCAACACACACGGCTGTAATCAGTGCATCGAGCAGATGTATCGTACCGGACAGATAATCACCATTATAGATATCCCTGATAGATGTTGTAAATGCTATTCCCGGAACAAGTGGCATGATAGCTCCTATAATGATTTTATCAGGTAAAAGAGAAAGCCCTGTAAGTGTACTTGCGGTGGCAAGCAGTGTCACAAAAAGACTGGCAAGGATATTGGTTATAATCCTTGTGAACTTATATTTTTTAAGACCAAACAAAAGCACCTGCTCCAGTGAGCCTATAACAAATGCAAAAACAAAGTCAAGCCAGTTTCCACCAAAAAGATAGCAAAAGCAGGCACTTCCGAGCCCACAGAAGAAAATCTGTGCGTTTTTTTTGTAATTAGGAATATTTTTGCACTGCTCAAGCTTGTCCCATGAGTCAATCAGGGAGATTTTCTGGTCACATATGTCCCTTGCGAGCTTGTTTAACGCGCTGATCTTTGCCAGATTGACAGCACCAAGCGGTACGTGGCGCACGATGCTGCAGGCATCCTCCTTGTTCTCATTTGCACTTGCAAATATTCCGTTTGACAGCACATATACGTCAAAATTCCTCCACCTCATATGTTTCAGGAATTATGCATATTGAAGATGGAAATTACAATTATGCAATGTCTATCTTAAAGAGCAACAACGGAAATCCTGAAGCATGTAACAGATATACTTTTGCATATAATAACCCTGTTAACGGAGAAGGTCATTTCATTCACACATACAAATGTGACGGAAATCCACTTCCAAGTTTTGAAGGTGAACCAAAGCTTGTACCTATGATGGACGATATGGACGCATTTACAGATATGCTTTGGAACAGCTTAAACGAAGATAACAAGGTATCTCTTTTTGTAAGATATATTGATATTGAAACAGGAAAATACGAAACAAAGATTGTTAACAAAAACAAATAATTATAATAATCAGTGTAAGTTTTGGAGGAATATATAATGAAGGAATTAGAATTAAAATACGGATGTAACCCAAATCAGAAACCATCAAGAATATATATGGAAGAAGGAGAACTTCCAATTAAGGTTCTTAACGGAAAGCCTGGATACATTAACTTTTTAGACGCATTTAACGGCTGGCAGTTAGTTAAGGAATTAAAGAAAGCAACAGGTCTTCCTGCAGCAACATCATTTAAGCATGTTTCACCTGCAGGTGCAGCAGTTGGTCTTCCACTTAGCGAAGTTGAAGCAAAAATCTACTGGGTAGATGATCTTGGAGAATTATCACCACTTGCATGCGCATATTCAAGAGCAAGAGGTGCAGACAGAATGTCATCATATGGTGACTTTATTGCTTTATCAGATGTATGTGATGTTTCAACAGCAAAGGTTATTAAGAGAGAATTTTCAGATGGAATCATTGCACCGGGATATGAACCTGAAGCACTTGAAATGTTAAAAGGAAAGAAGAAAGGGGCATATGCAATTATTGAAATTGACCCTAACTATGTACCAAAGCCAATTGAGCATAAAGAAGTATTTGGTATTACTTTTGAACAGGGACGTAACGAACTTAACATTGATGATGATTTCTTCAGCAATGTAGTTACAGAAAACAAAGATATTCCTGAATCAGCTAAAATTGATATGGCTATTTCAATGATTACATTAAAATATACACAGTCTAACTCAGTATGTTTCGTAAAGAATGGACAGGCAATCGGTGTAGGTGCAGGTCAGCAGTCAAGAATTCACTGTGTAAGACTTGCAGGACAGAAAGCTGATAACTGGCTTCTTCGTCAGGCACCACAGGTACTTAATCTTCCATTTAAGGAAAATATGAAACGTGCAGATAGAGATAATGCAATTGATCTTTATATTGGTGAAGAATATATGGATATTCTTGCTGATGGAGAATGGGAAAGAGTATTTACAGAAAAGCCACCTGTATTTACAAAGGAAGAAAAGCAGGCATGGCTTGCACAGGCTGACGGTATTACACTTGGTTCAGACGCATTCTTCCCATTTAGCGACAATATTGAACGTGCTTACAAGAGCGGTGTAAAATATGTTGCACAGCCAGGTGGTTCAATTCGTGATCAGGATGTTATTGATGCATGTAATAAGCATGGTATGGCAATGGCATTTACAGGACTTAGATTATTCCATCACTAAAAAGCATAAAATAGTGAGATTATAAGAGGGCTGTATTATTAACGATTGTACTTCTCCTTTTTAAAATTCTTGTGTAATTTAATTGTTTTACATAGCCTGCAGAAATTTTCGTCGCAAACACGTTGATTTTCTTATTTTGCTCCGCCGCCTATTGTAAAACAAAAAATCAAAACTCGCCTACGGCTCAAACAGTTGATTTACGCGTTACTACAAACGGTGCATAAATTAGTGAACCTGCTTTTTATTAGCTTGCTTAATAAAAGCAGGTTTAATTAATTTATATATCGCGCCTGCGCGATATGAGTATGAAGCGTAGCGGAATACGAATGCCCTATTGTTTGCTTTTAAAAATTTCTGCATCTATGTAAAAAAAGATATTATAAGAATTTCAAAAGGAGATATCTCACCGTTAGTGATACAGCTCTATTTTCATATAGCAGAGTTAAATATAAAAGGGTAATATAAAAGGGATTGTTTAAACTCTGTTGACATATGTGAGCCTATATAATATAATTTCAATGACATTGTACTATATGGTGTAGTACAATCTTACGAAAAATAGAAAATCAAAGAGGAAAAGTATGGAACGTATTTACAAGATATTGCCTAAATACGCATTTATTCCAATTATATCCTGCCTTTTATTAAATAGTATTACTTATTTTGGAAGCAGAATATTTACAACGGGAATGCACCACTATGATATAAGCATAGCCATTGATAGAATGCTGCCATTTGTAACTCCCATGGTATCGGTTTATGTTTTGGCTTATGTCACATGGATTTTGGGTTTTATCATAATAGGAAGAGAAAGCAAAAAATTATGTTATGAAGTATGTTCAGCGGAAATGATTGCAAAACTCATATGTCTTGTTTGCTTTATAATAATGCCAACAACATTAACAAGACCTGAAATTACAGGTACAGGCTTTTGGAATTGGCTTACTTCACTGATATATTCAACGGATGCGGCGGATAATCTTTTCCCGTCCATTCATTGTCTTGAAAGCTGGATATTATTTAGAGGTGTAATGAGATGCGAAAAGCAGGGCACGGCAATGAAGATATTTATGTTTGTGTCT
>ENA-OQDT01000234-OQDT01000234.1-human-gut-metagenome-genome-assembly--contig:-NODE-234-length-36254-cov-8.570958_pt1 | contig 36254 bp, 51 predicted proteins | sample MGYA00242786_ERZ504617 | MGnify/ENA primary metagenome ERZ504617 (study PRJEB26092, sample SAMD00036337) | human gut metagenome | host: Homo sapiens | study: EMG produced TPA metagenomics assembly of...
AGGTAGACACAATTCCCGTAAAGCAGATCAGAAATGCCGCCAGCGCAACGGCAATCACCACCATCAGATTCCGGCGCTTCTCGCTTTGCAAACTTTTCTTTGCCAGCTTCTTTGTAATGGCGCTGGTGTCATTTTCAAAAGGCCATGTCATAACTTGCCACCTCCTTATTCCGCGATCTTGCCGTCCTCAATGCGGACAATCCGATCTGCAAGGCGGGCAATGTCGTCATTGTGGGTAATCATCACAACAGTTTGCCGGAACTCCGCACTGGTGCGCTTGATAAGCCCCAGCACCTCGGCGCTGGTCTTGCTGTCAAGGTTGCCGGTGGGCTGTGTTATGTTAGTACAAAATATAATCCCCGGCAGGCCGCCGCCCGCCGGGGTCTTTTTATGCTCTCTTGGCCATCATGTAAACCGCCAGAATATCGTCCGCCGGAAAGGCTTCAACTCTCTTCTTCTACCTTTCCCCAGGTCATTTCCGTTCCATGGTCCTGGCGGTATTTTTCCTTCACCGCCGCTTCAATGTAGCCGTTGAAGGACAGCCCCGCCGCCTTCGCTTCCTGCGTGATCACGGCCTTCATGCCCTTTGGCAGCGCCAGTTCCGCCCGGTCATAGTTTGCGTTGCGGTGCTTGTTCTTCGCCTTCGTGGCCGCCGCCCCTCTGGGGATGGGGTAAGTTTTCTTTTCTTCGGTCATGGTGTGTCAGCCTCCTTTTGGTTTTCTCCATTATAGCACCTTTCCGAAACTTACGGAAGTATAAATTCTGTACAAATATACTTCCGTAACTTTGGCTATTCTGCCCCTTGTAATTTTATACTTACGGAAGTATAATATAGACACAAGGTAAGGAAAGGAAGGCTACAAAAATGAGCATTGCAAAAACTATTCTGGACCAGCTGGGCGGGAACCGCTTCCTGACAATGACCGGCGCAAATCACCTGGTTGCCGATGGTAACACCCTTCGCATGACGCTTCCAAAAAACGCCAGCAAAGCAAACCGGCTTTATATAACCCTGGACGGAAACGACACCTACACCATGCGGTTTTTCCGCTACACCCCGGGGCGGCTGAACCGGAAGACCTACACCTGGACGGAAGAAAAGGCCCTTGAAGTGAAGCTGGTAAGCGGCGTTTACTGCGATATGTTACAGGACATCTTCACTGCCACAACCGGAATGTTCACTCACTTATAACCCGCCAGGGCGGCCAGGCTGCCCCGCCCGGCTGCCGGGGGCGTAAGTTCCGGCAGCAGCGACCCGGGGCGGCTGAATACCCCGGGGGTGAAATTCCGATACCGCACCACGCACTATTTTTCAAAAAGGGGGGCTTTCCTTATGACCATTTACGAACTTACCCACCAGCTTCATTCCATCTCTTTGAATGGCCGTTTCAATGGTGAGAAGCGGGCCGTCAGCTGGCTGCAAAATTACATCCTTTCCATGTTCCGTGCCGGCGGCAATAGCCTGATCATGGAAGTTTCCATGCCGGACGGGCAGTGGTTGTGTGAAGTCAGCCGGTGGGAAGAACACGGCCACGCCCAGTATGACTATTTCCTTCCTGAAACCCGGGCGCAGGAACGGCGCTTGTATGAAAAGCTGGGTCTTACCTCTCCACAGGACGTATAAGCCCCGGAAACGACAAAAAGCCCGCAGGCGGTAAATACCACCTGCGGGCTTTCTTGCTGTCTGTGTCCCTCCCTGCTCCTTCTGTGGGGCTTCCTGGGGGCGTTATTTATTGCCGCCGTCCTCCTGGTCCAGTGGGGCCATGATCTCTTCCTGGGGCGCTGTGTTTGTGTTAATGATGATTGTAGGCATTGTCTGGGCTTCCGTGGTTTCCGCTCAGCTCTCTTTCTCTCCCGCCTTCATGGATTCATAGGCAGCCTGTGCAATAGCTTTCAGCTGTTCCTCTGTGACTTTCAGCCCAGCTTCATCAGCAATGGCTTTCAGCTGTTCCACGACCTTGTCCATCTTCTCTGCGCCTGTGCTGGATTGCATAAACTCTCGTGCCCACACCACAAACTTGTCAGCCCACATGGCCAGGTCCTGCAATTTGTCTGTGACGCTGGCGGGCATATTGGGGAAAATGTATTTACCCGCCAGGAAGGAAATGATCATAACCCCCAGGGTTGCGGCCTGAATGATAATATCTTCCATGTTCTGTTCCTCCTTTTATTTCTGGGCCGGGATTTTGATGGTCTGGCCCACACTGATCTTGTTGGGGTCTGCAATGCCGTTGTAGGCCGCCAGGGCCTGGTAGGTGGTGCCGTAGCGGGCCGCAATGCCGGACAGGGTATCACCCTTCTTCACGGTGTAGGTGCCGCTGTTGGCCGTCTGGGTGCCTGTGGTGGCGCTTCCAGGGTTTGCGCCAAAATTAAGGGCAGCGGCGGCGTTGTAGACGCTTTTACGCCGTGTAGGGTATCTCCCCATCACCTGGTCTGCCAGGGCCGCAGAATGAAGCGTGGGCAGGCTCACGGGCTTGTCCGCCGCCTTGGCTACTCTGGCGGAAGCGCCAGCCCCTCCTTGGTTTTCAAGGTCTGCAAAATACACCAGCGCCGCCGGGTCTTCCACGCCAACTTTCAGCCCGTGTTCTACATAGGCCGTCACATCTGTTTCAGCTAGGCTATCCTGCGCCTTTTTCCCCGCTACCGTAGTAAGCAGTCTGCTGATCGCTGCCTTTTCTGCGGCGTTCACGGTTCGGGTTGCCCAGCTGGTAGCTGTGGTGATCTCATTAAACAGGGCGGCCCCCAGAATAGAGGCCGCCCCGCTTTCCGCTTGGCAGATCGCTTTCAGAAGGTTCAGCGCTCGGTTGCCGTGCCACTGTACCTTTCCCACGCTCACCGCCCCGTTGTCATTTGCGTTCACGGAACCATAGTTCCCTTCCTGCCCAAAAATGACATTTTGGGCGGCGCTTACCACCTTTTTCTTCAGTGTTACATCCATGGTTTATACCTCCTTATTGTGAAGACATACTGGAAAAATCATTTAACGACCCCACAAGGTCCGGGTTGTTCTTTTTGATTTTCAGCAGGTTTTCCGCTTTCGATTTCCAGCAATAGAAAGCCACCGCAAAGACACACACCCCACCGGTGTACGTCAGGAGCGTGGTAATCTGGTAAACGTCCTTAAAAATCACCACCCAGGCCCCTAGAATGAATGCCAGGTGATATGTAAGCATAATAGAAAATACAATCACCTTAGTGGCCTGGACCTTTTTTTCGGGAGTTTTTTTCAATTTCCGCTTTCTCTTTTTTCTGGCTTGCCTGATATGTTTTGAATTAAGCCAGATAATAATAGCCCATGCCACCAGGAACCCCGCTACAAAGCTGATCACTTCTGCCATATTCCTTTCACCTCTGTTTATTGTCTGCTTTCCATTAGTTCTTTGATCTTTTCGGTTTCTGTCATTGGTATTTCTTCAAGCCGCCGCATGGCTGGCTTGACTTCTGTTTTCATGTGGCCGTTTCCGCCAGCGTCTTCATAATCCCCAAACATATCCCAAAACGCCTTCGCTTCCATTTCAGACCATGCCTGCATTGGGTTCTTTTGCTTTGAGGAATAATACCGGTACAGCTGTAATAATTTGTTTCGCAGATCGTTCACTGCTCCGCTTCCGGTTTTCTTCCCGTAATTCTTGCAGTAGCCTTGTGTTTTCTTCCTGCCGTTCATTTTAATTCAGAAATAGCCTTATCATACCCCTTCTGAATATCTATCGACTGTTGCCGCCATACCGGGTATTGTTCCACCTGGGAAATAATCTTGTCAATTTGGCTTTCCCTCCTGCTTTTTTGAAACCAGCATTCAACGCTTTTTTGCATTTGATAAACACGCCAGCCACAAAAGAAGCTGCCACAACGACGCAGACCACGGTCACAACCCTGACTTCTCCAAAAAGTTCTAAGAATTGCTGCATTGGCCTTGTACCTCCTGTTTGTAGATTTCATTTAGTTTCTGCTTCATGCCGTAGCTGTTAAAGTGCTGCAATATTCCTCGGTATGAAGCCACTGTCCGTTCCATAGATTCCCGGTCAATCTCTCCCGCATGGTACGCCGCAAAAACGTACCGCAGGCGCTTGACCATCTTCCTGGCCGTTTTCTTCCGCAGTTTCACATGGGTTGACCATATACGGAAGCCCACGTACTCTGCGCCCATGCTTGTGGGCCGGATACAGGTTTTCTTGTTCAGTTGCAAGTGAAGTTCTTGGTCAAGAAATTCCGCAATCTGATTTTTCACCCGTTCCAGGTGCTTTTTGTCGTGGTGCAGGATGATTACATCATCCATGTAACGGATATAATAGTGCAGCCCCAGTTTGTGCTTGCAGAACCGGTCCAGCTGGTCAAGGTACAGGTTTGCGAACATTTGTGAAGTCAGGTTCCCTATGGGAAGCCCCACTTCCGCCAGCATATCACTGAACGCAACGTCCCCTATGTCTGCGCCCATCGGTAGTCCGAACCGGGTTTCTTCGCAGTTCACTATTTCTTCCAGAACTTCCAGCAGGTCTTTGTCTGCAATCTTTTTCCGCAATATGTCCATAAGGATTTCATGGTCTATGCGGTAGAAGTATTTTGAAATATCCAGTTTCAGGTAATAGTACGGCTGCGGCTTCCGGTCCGTTTGACGGAACCAGTATTGCAGGCGGGCAACCGCCTTGTGTGTGCCCTTTCCTATTCGGCAGGCGTAGCTGTCAAATATGAATTGCTTATCCAGAAGCGGGTTTAACTTGCGATATATGGCGTGTTGTGCCACCCTGTCCCGGAACGAAAGTGCCATGATCAGGCGGCGCTTTGGCTCGTACACATAGAAAGACCTATACGGCCCCACTTTGTAGGTTTTCCATATAAATTCATTCTGTAATGTGATTAGATTTTCTTCCAGGTTGGACGTGTACGCCATAATGTCCGGTCTGTCCCGTTTCTGCTTTATGCCGTCCTTATAGGCAGCAAAAAGGTTTTCAAAATCGTAAATCTCCGGGAACAGATTCTTAATTCTGTGCATGGGGTTATACCTCCAAAAATAATAAAAGGTGCCGTGCAAATCCGCCCTAGGACGCTTTCCTGGGGCGGAACGTAGCAAATTGCCAGCTTCCCGGGCCTGGCTTTCAGGCGTGTGCCTTACTCTCTGCTGTCACGGCAATTAAATATTTTTCCTCCGGCTCACAAGTTTGGACCTTGCTGCCATCGGAACGGAAAAAGACCCCTTATACCCAATAGCACGGGGCGTAGGCTCGTAAGCCATACACCTTCTGGCCTATACTGGGGTTAAGCGGAACGGAAGCCCACGTTGTTGTTGACGTTGGAACGGGGGTTGTTCAGGTTCAGGGCAGACGGCCCGCCGTTGGAAGTGTTGTTGAAACTCGAACCCCGGAACGGCACCACGAACATACGTTAAACGGTCTTTTCCCGTATATAAAAAGGGTGGTTATCCGCCCTTTTTACCAGATTTTTGTAAGTTACTGCTATTCACAAATTTTTCATAGTTTCCTATCATGCCGCCCAGCTGGTTGATCAGCTTTGCCCAGTTTTCGTACTTGCGGAACGGTAGGCAAGGTTTCTTCCCTGGGTACATATCAGCGTCAGCCGCCAGCCTGATCAGGTGCCGCAGCACGTCCACTTCTGTGTCCAGTTCTCCCAGTGTGGTTTTCTTGTAGTGCTTGTTTTCCAGCATGATCACCAGCCGCAGAATTGCATACATTGACTGCCGTATGTCGGCGGCCAGTGTGTACCGTTCGTATCTGGGGAAATCCTTCAAGGCTATATTTCCATATCGGATGATCTCATAGGCTTTGTTTTTCATGCGGAAGTCTTCTGCTTTTGCGTTTTGTCCTATACCGTCCAGCTGGGCTGATTCACCGGGGTGCGTAATATCCCACGGCGGGGCCTTCACATCCGTGGCGGCCCCGCCGTATATACTTTGTGCCGTGCTTCGCTCCATCTATTTTGCTTTTCCCTCTTTATCATAAAATTATGGGGGACCTGCTGCCGCAGGCCCCCACAGTTTGCCGGTTTACAGTTTACAGTTCCACATAAGCGGAACGGAAGCCCACGAGGTAGCTGACGTTGGAACGGGGGTAGTACAGGTGCAGGGCAGACGGCCCGCCGTAGGAAGTGAGGTTGAAACTCGAACCCCGGAACGGCAGGCGTTCGCCGTCATTGCGGGCATAAAAACGGTCTCCGCCGTAGGTTGCGCTGCTCTCCGGGTACATTCCCAGGGCAATCAGCAGCTGTGGCACGGTTGCCACGGCTTCCGTTTTGCCCAGGTCCTTGAAGGCAACAGACGGCCACTGTTCGCCGCTGGAAATGTTGGTCAACGTGGTGCTGATCTGCGGGGTGGCCCCAGCGGTCTTCATGTCAATTTTCAGGGTGCCATCGGTGCCCGGTGCCACCAGGCTGCCGTCCACCTTAATGGCCTTCCATTCGGTGCTGTCTGCCCCCATGCTGCAAGTAGACTTCATAGCGTTGCCGTAGGGAATAATCTGGATTTCACCGTCTTTCAGGCGCATACCCGAAACCCATTCCCAGACGTTGCCGCACAGGTCAGCAATGCCTGCCGGGCTGTGATCGTGATACCAGGTCACGGGGCCGCTGCCCGTTGCCGTTCTACCGCCCCGGCCATCGTCATACGCCGGGTCCTTGTATGTGGTGATTCCGCTTTCATGCGGGTGGGTGTAGCTTTTGCCCCAGTTGGTGTTTCCGTGGGGCACAGTCCCGTTTTTCTGGCTCCACAGGTTCAGGGCCGCAAAAACGCCAGCCTGGTTCAGGTGCCAGCCGTTGCCCTTCTTGCGGCAGGCGGCCAGGGCAGTGTCAAAATTGATACTTGCCCGGGGGTCTTCCATGGGCAGGGAATACGCCCTGTCATGCTTCACGATGTTTGCGAACTTAGAAACCCAGATCACATCCTTTTCCACACCGTCCACAATCCAGAAGGGCAGGACTTCCTGGGTGCCGCCGGTGATCAGATCAGAATACTTCATCTTGGGTACGCCCACCATGATGGACGGAAGGCCCAGATCATCCATAATCACTTTGTTGTTAGGGCCAAAACTGGCAACCGCCAGGGTCAGATCATCGAAATTGTACATATCTCTTATTCCTCCATTCCCCACAGAACCAGGGTGCAGCGTGAAATATCAAACGGCAGCGGGACCCGCACCTTCACGGTGCCTTTTACCTGGCCGTTCTCTTCATCGTATCCAATGACCCCTTCCTGTTCCTGTTCTTCATACTGGCGGGCAGGAATGATCACCTGCGCCACATAGCTTTTGGCATTGCCCCCGGTGCCCATCATAAGGCCCTGGTCGTTGTCCAGGGTAATGTCCAGGGTCACTTCTTCGTCCCGCTCCCGGCTGGACAGCTTAATGGTCAGATCATCGTCACCCAGGACAATCTTTTCCGTGCCACTCACACGGTACGCCAGGTACTTGCCTGGCGTTTTCTTTACCACATTGATATTAGCCATGGTTCTTTCCCTCCTTCATGTTTGCCACCTCACGGCTTCTGGCTGCAATCACGGCGGCAGCGTCCCGTTGCTCCGGGGTGCCCCGTCCAGTAACGCCGTAGGCCCGCAGCACAGCCGCTTCATGCTGTTTTCTTGTTTCGGACTTAATGATCACATTAGCCACTGTAAAAACCTCCCTTCACATGAAGTTTCAGCTGCACCTGGCTGGCGCTGCCAGTGAAGGCAACCTTGAAGCCATTCGTCAGCTTGTCCGTGATCTCCACGCCTTTCAGGCCGCCACCAGTGACAGACACAATTTCCGGTTCCACCGTGTAGTTGGTACTGTTCCTGGACGTGCCCAGGGCAATGGTTTTCTGGTTGTTCTGGAACGGGTACTTCTCGGTATCCGTCAGGGTTACGGCAATGACTTCACCCGCCAGATCGTCCAGCTTCTGCGTTGCGTGGATAGCCCGCAGAACCATAATGCTGGCAATGGCGCTGGCACCGCTGATACCCTTTTCCATGTCGAAAAAGTTTGCGGCGCTTTGCGGGGTGCCTTCCTGTAAAGTTTCGCCTTCAACCGGAATATGGGTGATCGTGCCGTCACTGTTGGTCTGCTCCCTGTAACGGTTTTCAAACTCCGTCACATGGTCATACCAGATTTTTTCTTGATACATGGTTTACACCTCCTGTTCCAAAAATTTGAAGGTGAAGCGGTACAGGACGCCTTCCTGGGCACTGGTAAGCTGGATACTCTCCGCCTTCGTTGCCCACACTTTCCGGTCCTTGTTGTACAGCTGTACCTTCTGGACCGTCACGCTGCTGTCCGCTTCCGGGGTGATCTGGATATAAACCGCCACCCTGCCGTCAGCCATCATTTCCCGCCTGTAAATGGGGTGTTCCACGGCGGTGCCGTTGATCGTCACCACAGCATAGGCAATAATGTCATTCAGCCAGGCGTTCAGATCGTCAAACGCTTGTGGTTCCAGCATGGGTTATTCCTCCTTTCTGCTCATAGTTTCCGGGAACTTCCGCACCGTTTCACGGTGTAGTGATACGCCGTCCCTTCTACCTGGCCGGTCACGCCGCCCGCCCCGCTCTGGGTCAGGGTGGCCCGGTCAGGCACTGTTCCCGCAACGGGGACGGTGTAAGTGCTTCTATCTGTTGCGCTCTCCACAACTACCGCAAGCCCGGCAGCGCCGCTTTTTTTGGCCCTCCCGGGCTGTGTGCCCGCTTCCACTACGCCCGCCGGGGTGTTGGTGTACTCCATGGCTTTCACGGCGGTTTCTGCCGTAATACAGATTTTACGACCCTGGAACGGGCGGTTCCGCTCGGGGATGGTTCCCGCCAGGGGGTTGGTGTATGTATATCCCGCTGCTTCCGTGTTCACAATGACAACAGCCCCACCGGTGCGCCCTATGGTATTTCTGTGCGGGTGCGTTCCGGCTTTCAGCTTTCCAGTCATGGGCAAGGTGTAGCGGGTATAATCCGTATGGGTTTGAATAATGCACGTCACCCGGGCCTGATAAACCACAGAATCCAGGTGGGAAGACAGGCGCTTGTACATCTTTACCGCATTGACCAGCTGTTGCCAGCTGGCCGTGATACGGTTTTCTGTTACGTCACAGACAACCCGGAAGTGGTGCGGCTCCCCGTCGTATTGATACCATTCTTCCACTTCGCTTTTGGGCCATAGGCCGCCCAGGGCCGTTTCCACGGCGTACTTGGTGCCCATCTTCTTGTGAACTTTTACGCTGTCCCTGACCAGGTTTCTTTTCACCGTCAGGGGGTAGCTGTATTCGTACCAGTCAACGTGCATATCATAGGCCAGTATGTCCACCAGGTCTTCCGGCAGGTGGTCAAAGTTGGAATAGATCAGCACGTCATTGATATGGCCGCTTATGTCCAGCAGCTGGGCCGCCAGCGTCCTTGCCAGGGCCACCATTTTAGGGTCATGCGTCAGGGCGGACGGAAGCAAGGTGGAATAGTCCATGGTAAAAATATCATTCATCTTCCAGCCCCCCGTTTAGCAACGTTTTACTGCCCAGGCGGGCCACATAGGTTTCCGGCACTACGGTGTATTCCGGCTTCCTGATCACCACACGCTTTACCCCCGCCGCCATCAGCATACTGGCAAGCTGGGACGGGTTAATGTCCCGCCCCATTTTCCCCGTCTGCCAGGTCACAAAGCTGTCCACCGCCGTTTTGGCGGCTCCCTCTATCACCTTGCTGCTGGCTTGGCTGTATCGGGGAATATAATAGGTCACGTCAATGTCAAATGGCATTTCTTCCGGCTTCGATACCGTCACATAGTCGGTAAGCGGGCGCACGTCACTGGCCGTCAGGGCTTCCTGGACCTCTTGCAGCACCGCTTCCGTGGGGATAACGCCATCTTGCAGCAGTATTCTAATATCTACGCAGCCGGGGGTTGGACTTGTGGCCGTAACGTCCACAATAGCAGGGGAAACAGTCTTTACATGGTAGATATATCCGTTTATGGGGCCAGCGGTCGAAAAACTTTCCATGCTTTCCCGCATACGCTGGTAGAACTCCGTGTCACTTTCAGCGTCTGCGCCGCCCGCCGTTCTGGTGATATTCTCCACTTTCAAAAAATAGTCGTAAGTGTCCATAATCTCTTTGACCTGGCCCACCGCTAGGTCATTGCCAACGGTGCCCGGGGTTTGGCAGACCGCCTTCACGTCCCCGTATGTTTCGCCCGCTTTGATTTCCAGATCTTCCTGCGTTTCAAAGATGATACTTCCGTCAAAGTTGATACGGGTCCCCGCCTTAATGATCACGCTTTGTTCCTGCGGTTCGGATATGTAGCACCGGAAAACGGCAATGGCCGGGGACGCTGGCAACCGCTCCACATCCTTGAAAAGTTCGCCCAGACTGTCCAGGTATTCCCCTTTTGCGTACCTGGGGACGTTTTTCTTTGCTGTTTCGTTGATCAGTATTCTTTGTTGAACCACGATGTTTGCCATGAAGGCAATGAACAGGCGTTCCGGTGAAGCCGGGTAAACCTTCTTTGTTTTCCCAGTCATTTCCTTGTACATCGTTTCAAACAGGGCAATCATGCTGTTTTCAATGGTTTCCGTGTCCGTTTCCAGAAATTCAATATCTGGGTATTCTCTATCATTCATCTTCTGTTTTCACCCCCTCTATTTCTACAATCGGGATCAGCTGTCCGGTCATGTAGTTACTTTCAATCCGTATGCCCCCGATAATTGCTCGGGGTTCGTACTGGTCGAACTGGTCATAAATCTCGGCTATAATCTCATTTTCCACCACGTTCAGGGGCCGCCCCAGGTATTCGCCCGGTATACCCAGCCCCCGTACCAGCGGAATGGATTTTCTTATGCTGTCCAGGATAATGGCTGCATTTTGCAAAACCTCCTTGTGGACGTTGCTGGGGTCCAGGTCAATGTCCAGAAGCAGCTGCCCGTCACCTCTTACAAAGTCCACAGTATCACCTCCGTGCGTATTCTTTCAGCGTTAGGGTTGTGCTGGCGGCCCAGCAATTTCCCTTGTTGTCATAGGTATTCATAGTGGCTGACATTTTCGTGATCACCCACTTGTATGCCCCATACACATGGCCGCCCAGGACCAGGTATTCCGTCTGTCCGCTCCGTATTTTCTGCCGCAGCTCTTCCACTTCTTTGATAGGGTTGGTGCCCAGAAAAACAGAAAACTTCACAGGAAGGCTTATGCTGTCTGGCTCCGGCCCCAGAAATTCCAGCAGGTCCGCTTTCAGGTGCCGGTCATGCGTAGCATACTTTGCCGATACGTCCCACTTTAGGTTTTCAAAGGTCCGCACCGTTTTGTCAGAAACCACAAACTTTGTGGTTCCCAGGTTTCCGATTTTACCCACGTTATCCCCCCTTTTTTACACCTGGCCTATTACATACCCGTCACCGCCGCCGTCAGGGAAGAAGATACACAGCACCATGTCATTGACCTTTGGGTTCCAGTCTGTAACGTATGCAATGTGATCATGTTCTTCTGTGATCAGCACATTGCTTTTGTCGTACTGCAAGTTTTTCTTTCTTACCTTGTCCCCTTCCAGATCGTCCTTTTCCGGGACCACATGGCGGGGCCGTGCCACCACTTTAATAGGGGCCGAAATAATACCGCCCAGGCTTTCAAACTTGACCCGGGCCAGGCGGGTTTTGGGGTCGTAGGAATGGATAATTCCTATTCTTATAATCTTTTTTAGGGCGTTCATCACCGCCTTTTCATCGTTTACCATTAGTAGCCCTCCAAAATCTGCACCAGTTCAATGTCCGTTGTGTATCCACCTGTCAGGTTGTGCTTTGCGGACTTGACCCGGTATTTTTTATCAAAATCCTGGAAGCCTTTCAGCTTCACCACGATACCGGCCACCAGCTGCACGTCCCCCACCATAGTGAAACTTCCTGTGAACTCCTGGGCATTTTTCTCCCGCAGACGCTTCATTGCCAGTCTGCGGGCTTCTTCCGTGTTCGCCACCCGCTCGTTGATCTCCAACACCTGTCCGGTGCCCACAGAACTATCTGGGGTGTAAGTGTATTCTATGGTTTGTTTCTTTTCCGTGTTGGTATAGCTGACATGGCAACTTGTATATGCTGCGTCCGTCAGTTTGGTACTTAACCGGAAGGAAATAATGTCGCTACTTCCGTATTTTATGGTTTTCACCACAGGCTTCTTGTCGTAGTCTTCTTTATCGAAAATGACCACAGACAACTTTGTGACTTTCAGGGCTTTCCCCTCTGCATGGCAAAGGTCTTGTAGAAAACGTATGTCAGACTGCTGTACCTGTTCTTTCTTGTCATACTCCGGGTTGTCCGGGCTGTCATAAAGCAATTTCAGCCCGGCTTCATTGGCTATCTGCTGGGCAATAGCTTTCAGCGTGATTTTTTCCCAGTTTCGTGACTTCTTTTGCATACGCAGCGTGGAAGTATACGGAATTGATGTACCTTTCACGGTCCCTTTCAGGGGCGGCCCTGAAACCTGAACGCTGTCCAGTTCAAATGTCCCGCAATCTAGGACCGCTTTTTTCCCAGTGTCTTGCCAGTTATGTTGAATCAGCTTTACCTGCACCATACGGGGCTGTGCCGCTTTCATGGTCGTTTCTTCGGTTTCTGTCACCGTAGTGGTGACTTTTCCCCCGGTTGTGATCTTGAAGACCTGCCCTGGGTAAATCAGGTTCGGGTTTTTGATGTTGTTTTCCTGGGCTATTTGCGGATACTTTGACCCGCTTCCCAGGTATTTTTCTGATATGGCCCACAGGGTATCCCCCCGTTTGACCACATAGTTGATGATTTCTTCTTTCTGAACTGTTTTCTTGACCTGCTTTGTGGACTTCACTGTGGTGGGTTTGACTTCCAGCCAGCTGCCTTCCAGGTTTCTTTCCCTGTCATCGTAGGTCATTTGAAAATCATCCGTGCTGTCTTCTTCGTTGTCAGTGTAGCTGGCCGTCAGAAGGTGCCGTGCCAGATCGTCCGGCACGGTGAACCCGGAAAATTCCAGGGCCAGTTCCACCCTTCTGGCGTTGCTCACTCTAAAATCCCCCTTTGCCACGGCGGAAGCTGCATATCCACTTCATCTTCCAGCGCCGGGATGGTCAAAACCACCCCGGCGGGGAAGATCACGGTTGCGGCGTGTCCGGCGTTTGCCTTCACCAGCTTGTCCATGTACAGCACGGACCCCATCTGTTCGTATGCGATTTTATCCCACATATCCCCTTCAATGGTGGTGTAGGTCTTATTCATAGTCGGACCGCCTTTCATCTTCGTCCTGCTCACGCATAAGGTCTTTTACTTCACGCAGCAGTTTCTGGTTGTTCTGCTCCAGCTTGTCTTCCAGGTCCCCGGGGTTGTCCCCCTGAACCACAATAGTGGGGCTGTTGTTTATGGTTACATTCTTCGTTCCGCCACCGCCAGGCGGGGCCTTCGTGACCTCCGGGAACTGGCGGGATACCTCCGGCGCTACCGGGGCGTTTCCCTGCCTGACCCGGGCCAGGATAGCCGCCGCCTGCTCCGGCTGGTGCTGCGTTGCTGCGGTCTGCACCACCGCAGGGGCCGCCTGCTGCATATCCTGAACTGCCGTTGCCACCCGCTGGCTTCGGTCCATGATCTGGCGGGTTTCCTGGGCTGTGTATACCACCCGCCCAGGGGCGTTTGTGATCAACTCCGGGCCATTCTCGCCCGCTATATAGTCGTTTGGCGTGTTCTTGGTTCCTTTTGCGAAAGTGGGAAGCGTGGGTATGTTAATTCCCTTGCCCCCTACCAGTGGCACCCAATCCGGGATTCTAATGCTGTTCAGGGCTGAAATGGCAGAATTGATCACGCCAATAATTCCGTTGACTACGCCTTTCACAATAGAAGTTAAGGCGTCCCACGCACCCTGAAATACGTTTTTTACTCCCTGCCATGCCTGGCCCCAGTTTCCAGTGAAAACGCCGGTTATAAATTGAATCAGGCCGGAAAAAATCTGGGTTACAGCCTGAATGATGGAGCCAATAGTTGAGAATACTGTGCGGAATATGTTCAACACAGACGGCAGTACAGCCTGAACCGTGGTCAAAATCTGTTGAAGGATAGGCTGGATAATGCCCCAAATCGTTGTGAACACAGTCTGCACTACCGGCAGCACCGCAGACAGCACCATGGTGATTGTAGAAGCCAGGTTCTGAACGCCGGTAATGATGAACGGTAGCACCTCCGTTATGATGAAGGTGTAAATCTGCTGAATAATCGGAAAAACGTAAGTCTGAATAAACGTTATAATTTCACTGATAATGGGCATAAGGCCCGCAATGAAATTCCCGATAATGGGCACAATACCGGCTATAAAGTCCGCTATGCCCTGGACCACCTGCATGATCACCGGGGCCGCCATCTGAATGCCGTTCAGTATCCCAGGAATGACACTTCCGGTAATGACAGAAAGCACCTGTTCCGCCACCGGAACAATGTGCTGCGTGATAAAGCCCACCAGGCTGCTGAATACGCCCTGAACGGTGCCTATGACCGAAACAAAGCCGTCAAAAACAGCTGTGCCCTTATCCCCGAAAATGCTTTCTATCTTTTCCCGGACCGCTCCCAGGTTGCCGTCCGAAAATACAGACTTGATTGTTTCCCCCGCCATCGTGACGGCTTCTACAATCTTGTCAAATACCGCCAGGCCGCCTTCTCCGAAAATGCGCCCCACAGCGGCCCGCACTTCGTCAAAATGGTTACGCAGCAGCTGCACCGCCGTGATCACGGCAGTTACAACACCCACCACAGGGAACAGCTTCCCGGCAATGCCGCCCAGCGGCCCCAGCAGCGTGGTTCCCAACTTCCCCAGCGGCCCCAGGGCGGTTTTCAGAAGCCTTCCAATGGGGGCAATCAGCGTCCCCAGCCTTCCAAACCCTGCTGCCACCACTCTTCCGATGGTCCCCAGCGGGCTTCTGGCAATAACGCCGCCCAGGCCGGACAGCACGCCGCCCAGCCGCCCGCCCAGTGTGGTGAACGGCCTTAAAATTGCAGTTACTGCCCTTCCGCCAACGCCGGACAGTACGCCCGTCATTCTGCCGCCCAGGGCCTGCGCCCCGGTCATTATGGCAGTTCCGGCCCTTGTAAACAGGCTTCCCGCTCCCCTTGCTATGGGGTTATTCAGGAAGACATTCCCCAGGGCGGAACCAACGCCGCCCAGGGCCGTTTTGACGTTCCCGAAATATGAAAGAACGCCGGTTCCGGCCAGTTTCAGCTTGTTCCCCAGGCCAATGCTTGCCGCCTGGGTAACGATAGCTTTTGACCGGAATACTTCCAGGACCATCTGCACGGTGTTTATGCCGCTTTTGATGTTCAGAAAGCCCAGCTTCACGGCCAGGCTGCCCACTTTCAGGGCCGCCAGGCCTCCCGCCACTTTTAGGACGGTTTGTACCAGCTTCGGGTTTGCCTGGGCAAATTCGGAAATTTTAGTGACCAGAACGGCCACTTTGTCCGCCACATCCCCCACAATGGGAAGAAGGTTCTGCCCCAGCACAATCCCCAGGTTGGTTATGGAATTTTTGGCCTTCGCCATTCTGGCTTCCGTGGTGTCCGCCATAGTCGCAAAGGCGCTTTCTGTCATGCCAGCGCTGTTGACCATATCGGCAACGGAAGCGTTGAAGCCGTCCACGCCGTTTGAAAGCAGCGACATGGCCGCCTTCCCGGCTTCTGCGCTGCCGAACATATCAGCAATGGTTTTTCCGCTCTTTGCGGCTTCTGCTTGCAGGATACCCAGCACGTCACCCAGGGATTTCCCGCTTGCCATCAGGTCGGCAAAGCCACTTCCCGCCGCTGACCGCAGGGCCTTGTCCGCCACGGTGCCACTTTTGCCCAGTTCGTTCAGCATACTGTTGGCATAGGTGGTGGTTTCGGCGGCGGCAATACCCTTAGAAGTCATTATGGCGTAGGTAGCGCCCAGCTGTTCCAGTGACACATTGTAGGCGTTCGCCGTTGGAATGATCTTGCCCATGACGCTGGACAATTCACCAACGGTTACTTTGCCCTTATTCTGTATCTGGACCAGCATATCACTGACCATTCCCACCTTATCCGCCGACATTCCGTAGGCGTTCAGGATGGTGGTCAGCACGTCCAGCGTTTGGGACGTTTCAGCAAAACCAGCTTTCGCCAGTTTCGTGCTGTTTGTCACGAAATTTACAGCGTCCCCGGTTTTCTGGCCTGCGGAAATGGCGTTGTACACGTCTTCCGCAATCGCCGTGGCTGCCACGCCCGTGGTGTTGGAAAGGGTCAGAATTTCCTGTGAAAACTGCTGCAACGGCACCGCCTGGGTGTCCGCAATAGTCGCAACTTTCGCCAGGGCCGTTTCATAGGACTGTGCAGCCTGGACCGGTCCTGCATATATGGCCGCCGCCACGGCAGCAATGCCGCCAACGGTGCCCAGCAGTTCCGTTTTTGTGGACGCTATGGTTGTTTTTATTTTTTCCTGTTCCTGGTTTAATCGGGTCAGGTTTGCCTGTGAATTTTTCAGGCGGTCATACGATTTTTGCAGGCGTTCATTTGCACCCTCTAGGTTGTCCGTGCTGATACCGGCGCTTTCCAGCTCCCGGCGCAACCCTCCCAGTGTCTGCTGTTGATCTTCAATTTTGGCAGTGGTCCGCTGTATCTGGCTTTCATTCTGCTTTAACTGATCACGCAGGCGGCTATATTCCCGTTCGGTGGCGGAAAGTTCATTTTCCAGGCGCTTGTATTCCTGGATGTTGCCTTCCGCTTCGGCGGTTTCCATAGCTTTTTGCAGGTCCTTCTTCGCCCTGGCCGTTTGTTTCAACTCATTCTGCAAGCGGTCATGTTCCGCCGTCAGTTCGGTGAGTTTGGCCCGGTTTTTCTCAATAGCCCCGCTGGCCCTGGTGTACCCGTCAATTTTAGACTGCAAGGTGTTTGTAGACTTTATGCTGTCAGACAGCCGCTTCTGGGCTTCAACGGCGTTTTTGAAAACGCTGTTGAAATTTCCGCCCATGGAAGCGGACAGCTTGAACATAAGTTCAAATACCTTTTGTGACCCTGCCAACGCTTCCCACCTCCCTGTCAGCTTTTCTTCTGGGCTTCCCCGTCTTCCTTCTCCACTTCGTTTACTGTGTCAATCCAGCAGAAAAGGCGTTTCAGCGGCAGCCCGGTCCAATAGGGAACGGGTGTAAAAGACAGCCTGGCTAATCGGTATGCCTGTTTACGCAAGAAATTTGCGGGGTACTCTGTCTTTAGTAGCCCACAGCTACCAAAAAATTTCTGGCAGCATTCTTGATCTTCATGTACTCACGCAGCGGCAGACGGGACAGTTCATCGGAAGGCATACCCGCCGCCCGGGCGGCAATTCCGATCTGGAAGGGGCTGCACACCTCCGCAGACAGCACCACAATGTTGCGCTGCTGTAACTCCTGCTCCACCAGTTCCACATCATCACCGGTCAGGTTTTCAAAGTAGAAGGTCAAGCTGGTGTACTTCTTGCCCAGGATTTCCACAGGCTCCGTAAAGGTGTGGGTGTAGTTCATGGACTGGGGCTTCTTAGAGGCGGGGTTCTGCGCCGCCGGGGTGGCCTGCTCATTCTGGGCGTTCTGCTCCATGTTCTGCTTGTTCATGTTATCCATTTTCATTTCCTCCGTTTATTTTTATTTTGAGAAGAAAAGCCAGCAGCTTTTGGGCTGCTGGCTTATTATCCGCCGGGGCTTACTTGCCCAGGGCTTTGCGTACATCTGCCAGGTAGTCTACGCCGTTGAAATAACAGATGAAGTTCATGGGGTCCAGCTCCACTTCCTTCTTGCCGTTCCGGTACATGGCGTAATAATAAACGGCGTGTTCACCGCTTACGTCCGCCGTGGAACCAGGGGCCGCCTTGCCGGGGGCCAGCTTCTTGGGCATAGTCCGCATGATATGCTTGACTGCTTCCATTCCAGTGGTGCCGGTACGGGTGTTGTGTACCTGCTGGGCAACACGGCAGTCAATATTGTGGATACGGGGTTCCGTCATTTTGACAGAAGCCGCCGTCACGGTGCGGAAGGAAAACTTTGCGGTCATTGCTTCCAGGAAGCCAATCACAACCGCTTCGATGTTACCGGCAATGCCCGCCCCCTTGACCTCTTCGGCCAGGAAGGACACTTCCGGGAACTCCACTTCCGCCATCCCGTAATAGTCTTTTGCGTCCTCATAAATCGCAAAGTTATTCACCAACTGATCAGCGTTAGGCATGGTTTTTTCCTCCTTTCATCGGGCTGTTATCAGGCTGCCATAAGGCCAGACAGGTAAGACAGGTCGTATTCCAGCACCCAGTCCATCTGCTGCAACGGGGAAGGCGGGGTCATATAAATATGGAACTTCACCCGCCCGGCCATCAGGTCCGTGTCCGGGTTCTCGCTTGCCAGCATTTCCACCCTGCCGCCCAGGATTTTTTCCTCTGCGGTCAGACCGTTCAGCCAGTTGTTGCAGCCCTGCATGATAGCGTCCAGCAGGCGGCGGACCAGGCGGCGGTCAATGTAGTTCCAATAGGACAGAATCACCGTTTTTGCCACCCACTTGAACATTCTGTTCACGCAGTAAAAATAGTCGGTCACATCGGTGTTTGCCGGGAAGGCTGCGGTGTAGTTGCCCCAGCTTACAAAGCCGTTGTAAAAATTCAAGGCGGTAATAATGCCGTTGTTGTTCAGGTATTCCGCCTTCTTCGGGTCCAGGGTCACTTCCGTGGTGCCGTCCGCCAGCACCATGCTGTCCGCCCGCAGGGTCTTGTTTGACGCACTTTCGCAGGGCGTGCCGTCCCCCAGGTCCCCGTCATTGTCGGTCTTCGCAATGATACCGGCCAACTGCACAGAATGGGTGAACACACGGTCCCCCAGTTTCAGCTTCGGCCAGCACACCAGCTGGTTGGGGTTGGAAAAGTTCAGCTTCTTTTTGGCCGCCGGGGCTTCGGTGTAGTAGGTCACGCCATCTGCACCGCACGGCAGGTCCAGAACTGCGTCCGCTTCAAAAAGGCCGTTGATGTTTTCAGCCTTTGCAGACATGACCGCTGCCACCTCTGCGTCATGTGACCAATTCGGACACAAGATCAGATCAGGGGCAATGGTGTACTTAGCGAAACAATCGTCAATCAGTTCCATGCCGGTAGTCTGGTGGGTACTTACGGAATAGCCGCCGATCACGTCCGCTTTGGTCAGTTGCGTGGGGTCCACTTCGTCCCAGGCCAGCGTGACTTCCTCCGTGGTGTCTGCGGTGAACTCCACCACGCAGTTGGTGTCCGTGTAAAACACGGCGTAGTCCGTGCCCTCCGTTTTGCCCGTCACCTGCACGCTGGAAGCAATGACTTCCAGGGGCAGCTTCACCTGATTTTCCACAGGCGTGGCGGTCTGCTCGGTCTTCTTGGTCTTGTGCTTCGCCGGGTCAAGGACGTTGACCACAAACACAGGGGCTACGTTGTACAGCTGGAATGCGCTGTAAATCTCCATACACAGGTCATACTTCTGCCAATCGTCAGAATAGCCCAGCAGCTGGACGGCCTCTTCATAGGTGTTCAGCATGATCACTTCATTCACCTTGCCGCCCACCATCTGCACGGGTGCCGCACCAACGACAAAATGCACACCAGTGGCAACGGTCACGGGCGTGGAAACGCTGGTGGCCTGCTTGCTGGTGTTGATACCATGGGTAATCGCCATCTTTTATCCCTCCTTCAAACTCTCTTCAATCAGGGCCACAACCTGCGTGTACCACTCGTGCAGGATGTTCCCCGATGTCTTTACCTTGGCCTTTGCGGTGGCAAGGTTGGAAACGGGCACCAGCAGGTTCCTGACCGGTGGGAACTTTTCCAGCACTTCGGCCAGTTCGCCTTCAATGGCCGTGCGGGTGCCGTTAAAAATCACGTTTGCTTTCAGCTGGCCCCTGGGCAACGTGGGGCCGACATAAACCAGGGTGGTTTCCTGCTCCTGCTGCCCCTGGGACGCTTCCTGGACGCTCTGTTCCACCTTTGCAGGCTCCTGGTTCTTGGTTTCGGCGGCTTCCACCGCCTTGCTGTTGGTTTTTACAGCTGCCATATTTCTTCTACCTCCCTTTTGATTTCTGGTATAGTCCAGTTGGTCATCATCTCGCCAAAATAGTACGGGGCATAATCGTCCGGGTAGATCAGGTATTCCAGGGGCTTTTGCAGGCAAAACTGATCAGCGATAATGCCCACCCGCTCCAATTCGGTGCGGATTCGCAAAATCACATTCAGTACGTCATAGGCCCCGCAGTTCTGGTCTTCGGAATATGTGCCCACCACTATTCTGATCTTGCAGCGGCTGACAGGGCCGCCTTCATCGTCTGTTGTGTCTTCGCCTTGCAGAATTTGCAGCAGAATGTACGGCACCCTCTTTGTGCTGTCTTCCTTTTTCGGAAGGCGCATTTTGTGGACCTCTGCCGGGCGGCGTTGTGCCTTTTCTTCTGGCGGGGTTCTCACTTCCAGGGAAATGTTTTCTGTCTTCTGCTTGATAAATTCCGCTAGGTTGTCCAGCAGAATAATGGGTGTCATAGCGTTTTATCCTCCGTAATTGTTCAAAAGTCGCTCAATTTCATGTTCCAGACGGGCGTTGACCAGTTCCTGTGATTCTTCTTGCACTTTGGTGGAAACCTTTTCGTTTCCGGCCATTTGTGCAGCGGAAAGGCCCATATACTCCGAAATAGGGTATCTTTTCTTCCCTTCTCTGCGGAAAACGCCAGTGTGGCCGCTGCTTTTTGACATGGCCGCTATGAAGGCGCTCTGATAAACGCCGCCACCGCCCTTTTCCATTGTGGCCTTCACCGTTTTGCCGGTTCCTGGCCGTTTAGGGGTGACTTTGAACTTATACAGGGGGATTTTTACGCCCGAAAAGCGTACATACCCCGCCAGGTCCCCCGTGCTTGCCTTTTGAACCTGGGTGGTGGTAGCGCTGTTCAGGGCGCTGGATTGCACCGTGTAGACCTCTTTCACGCCCCGAAAGGCCGTTGTCTTTACCCTTGACAGGCCCCGATTTATGGCGTTCATGGCTGCCCGCTCGGCCCCGTGCGGTACGTTCGCCAGCAGGGCTGCTGCCCGCTCCATCGTTTCAGCGTCTATGGATACATTTATTCCAGCATTCATTCAACATACGCCCCCAGTTCCAGTATGATTTCCCCGTCTTCATAGCCGCACTTGATGATGTTGTACTCTTGCGTTACCCCGTCCACCTTTACGGCAAATTCGTGGTTTCGCTCTGGTATGAACTTCAAGTCTTTTTTTGCTATGTAAGCCAGGACTTCCACCTGGGACACTCCGGGGGCGTTGTCGTTCGCCTTCTGCTGCCGCTCCACGGCAGCTTCATGGTCCAGCACTACCGGTGCTTCCGTCCACTCCCTGTCATAGTAAAATCCCGCCACGGTGGCGAACTCGGCAGGGTTGTGGAACACGTCCATGTCCGCTTCCAGCTGTTCCCGGAAGGTCATTAGAAGACCTTTGCCACCATCCAGCTGTCCACCTCATGCGGCACGGGGATAGGCGCAGCCTGCATGGACAGGAAGCGGCGGTCAGGGCGCTTCTTGATGAACGTATCCGGCACATACTTGCCTTCCACGGTCACAAACTTGCCGGTCTTCTGGTCCAGGATGGTGATAGCGCCGTAGTACATAGAATACTGGGCAGCGGTGGAAGCCATCATCAGGGTGCCGGACGGAACCATGGGCAGTTCCTGGGGGTCGTCCGGGTTGGTCCAATCGTCCAGGAACCATTCATTGTACTTGTAAATGTCCAGGCCCAGTTCATGGATGGTGCCCATGTAGGTGACGTTGTTTTCCTTCTGGCTGGGCTTGATCACCGCCAGTTCATAGTTCTTGGTATCCAGCAGCTTCTGGATTTCCGTGTCCTTGACGAACTCGGTTGCTACATCGTCCGCCATCAGACACACGTTGCAGTTGGTGAAGCCGTTTTTCCTGGACCATTTCATGCCAGGTTTTCAAGTCTTCATACTTGGTGTTGGCGGTGCCGCCCTTCCACTTGCGCTTTGCGTCTGCGGAAATGTCCACCTTGTTGGTGAAATTGAAGTCGATCACGTCAGAAACGCCGTCACCGATCACGGGAATTTTGCCCGTAAGCAGCGCCTGGGCGCACATCCACTCTTCCCTGCGGGTGATCATTTCCCGCAGTTCGGTGAAGTCCTCCGCCATCTTAATGACGGCACGCTGGGCCGGGGTGCGCTCGGAATACAGGCTTTCACCCGCCTGGCGGTCCAGAATATCGTCAATGGTGGTGATCTTGTCCGGGGCAATCAGGGGCGGGGTGTAGGTGTTGGTTTCGTAGCCGGTGTTCGGCACAATCTTACCGCCCACCATGCGGCTGACAAAGGGGGCCAGCTTCCGTGCGCCCTTCTTGAAGTCCACGTCCACGGTCTTGGTGTAGAACGTGCGTTCACGGGAAAAGAAGGTGCTGCGGAAGAAGGTGTGGACGGGCGGCAGCTTACGCACAACGCCCATCATGGTTCTGGGTTCGTAGATACTCACAGTGTTAGGCATTTTCGTTCTTCCTCCTTACTTCAAAAAAATGGACAGCTTCCGGCAGGCGGCCTTTGCGTCTGCCAGCGCAATGTCATTCAGGCCCACAGCGTCCGCAAAGACTTCGCCAGTCATGGCATACACCACGGGTTCCTCTGCTTCTGCGGCAGCCAGGGCAATGCCCACCAGGTTGGCAATGCCTTCATTCGTGGCCTTTACCAGCCCGCCGGACCCATCCGACATGATCAGATCATACTGACTGATAGCCGCCGCCGCCTTCCCGCTCTCGGTCACAACGGGAAATTCGCCCGCCCAAAACTTGGCGGGGGAATAGATTCTGTTTTCAACCAGGTTCGACATAGTTTTTCCTCCTTCCTGCCGCTTACAGCACTTCGTCAATGGCACGGTCAAACACGCTCTTGCCGTCACCGCCGCCAGTTTCAGAACCACCCGGCTTCACATCGTCAATGTGGGAAGCCTGGCTGTCCTTCTGGGCACCCGCCTGGTAGGCAGCGCCCTGGGCCTTCTGCTTGGCAACGATACGCAGGGCCACTTGGCCAGCGTTCACCGGCTTATCAAACATGGCTTCATGCACAATGTCTTCATACCCGCCAGGCACGTTGTCCATAATGTCCTTAATGCGGCTACGCTCCTGCTGCGTGGCGTTGTCCTTGATCTGCTGGCAAAGCTCCGGGTACGCAGCTTCCAGATCAGACACGTTGTTGATGTTTCTGGGGTCCATATTCTTGTGATCTCCTTTCTGTTCTTGGTTTTTATTTTGCAGCCCTTCCGGGTCCTGGCTGGTCAGTAACATTTTGGGCAGGGTCTTATACCCTGACAGGTCCATGGATACATGATTGACAACCACTTTCTGGCTATTTTCAACCACGGTCTGCGGGTCCGCTTCAAACATAAGACTGTCGCAGAAGCCCTTTGCCACCGCTTCTTCTCCCGTCCACCATGTTTCCGCAGCCATAATGGCGTTGATTTCTTCCGTCTTCATGTGGGTGCGGTCCGTGTATGCGTTCACAATGGACTGCTTGATCACCCGCAGTTCCTGGGCCATCTTGTCAAAATCTTCCGCCCGGAAGGTGTCCCATACCGTCATAGCGGGGTCATGGACCATAAAAACGCCGTTGCGGGGTATCTGGATAACGTCCCCGGCCATGGCAATGATTGTGGCAGCGCTGGCCGCCCAGCCGTCAATTTTTACGGTCACTTTTGCACCCAGATCACGCAGGCGGCAATAGATAGCGTTTGCGGCGAACACGTCACCGCCGCCGGAATTGATACGCACCACCAGTTCTTCCACGCTTCCCAGGGCCGCCAGCTCCTGGTTAAACTGTGCAGGCGTGATATTGTCGCTCCACCAGCTTCTGCCGCTGGAAATATCACCATACAGCAGCAATTCCGGCGGTTTGCTCTCTGTTGCAGGCACGAAATTCCAGAAATGCTTATTCTGTGCCCCCTGCTGTGCCTGCGGGGACTGCTCCGTTCTGTTTTTCGGCAATGTCTTTCACCTCTCTTAATCGTTCTTCTTCCTGGCGTAGCTGTTCCACGTTGGCGTAGTAGTCCGTGCCGGTCATTTCCATGGTTTCCGCCGCCCGGGTGGAGAAGCCATTCTTGACACGGCTTTCCGCTGCCGAAACCTCTTGCACCGGGTTCAGCAGGCCACGGGCTGGGCCGTTCCATTCGGCCCTGCTGTACGCTTTTCTGATAGCCAGATCACTGAAAAACCCTGGGGCGTTTATCCTGCCTTTTGCCACAGCTTCCGCCAGCCATTCTTCATAGATGGGTTGACAGAAGTCCGCAGCCAGCCAGGACCGGTACATTTTGAACATTTTCCAGGCTTCTTCCAGTGCTCCACGGCTGGCTGAATAACTGCTGTTAAATGTTTTCAACAGCAGTTCATAGGGGATTTCCAGGGCGGCACCGATCTGGCGGCAGATTGCTTCCACAAAGCCAGAAAAGTTTGCGTTAGGCCGCCCGGGGCTGGTTGCGTTTGCCTTCTCGCCTTCGTTCAGGTCTATTACAGCGCCCGGGGCCATTTCAATACTGTTTTCGTCCTCTGCGTCAACCTGCTGTTCCTCTGGGATACTGGACCCGATGGGCGGCCCCTCTTCGCTGTTCTCCCGCTCAATAAACACGGTGAACAGGCCGGACACCACAGCTGCCACCAGTTCTGCGTCCGTGTACCTGCCCAGCTGTTTCAGGGCTTCAATGACTGGGGCCAGGAACGGCACACCACGCCGCTGGTCAATTCTTTCCCTGACCATTATGTGTATGACGTTCCGGCGGCCCGTTTCCTCTCCATATGCCGGGACCCTCACCCACTCCATAGGCTCCGTTACGTATGAAAGGGGGTGGTGTTTGGAAAAGTGGTAGGCCACCACTTCCCCGGTGCCGTCCGTTTCCACGCCGCCTATGATCTTATTGTCCAGGGCGTCATACCCGCCGGGGCTTGAAAGCCGGTCCGCTTCTATCAGGCGGATACGCAGATCATATGGCTGGAACTTCCGCTTTTTCACGGGCAGAAGCGCCAGGCAGTCACCTGACATAAGCCAGGACGCAAAGGCCAGCTGCTGTAATTCATAGAAATTATCCAGCCGGGAAGCGTCACAGTCCGGGCTTTCCGCCCACAGCTTCCATTCTCTTTCAATGGCTCTTTCCAGGTCGTGCGCCGCTTCCGCCGCCAGTCCCAGGGCTTCCCGGTCAATGGTCGGTTTCAGTTTCAGGCCACGTCCCACCACGTTGGTTCGCATGGTCTTGACGGCTCCCGTTGCCAGGGGCACGCCCATGTAAAGATCACGGGACCGCTGCCGCAGCACGTCCAGGTTGTCTTCTATGTCTTCACGGGCAGAACCGCCGCCATAAAGCCAGCCAACGGTTGACTTTTTGCTGGTACTTGCGCCGTAATTCCCATATCCGCTGTTCATTATGTTCAGGGTTTTCCGGGCTGCCGCCCTCCGCAGCCCCTTTTCCGGGCTGACAAATGCAATGGCTTTGTCAAGCGTTTTTTCTATCCATCCCACGTTTTCACCTCCCCAGGGCATGAAAAAAGCACCCTTTCAGGTGCTTTTTCTTTGTTGTGGGTTTATTTCAAATTTCCACGGTACAATTATAGCCGGTTTTTGCGGGCAATGGCGGGCAATGTTTACAGATCACGGGGCACAATCCTGTAAATGCCATTCCTTCCGCCCTGTTTTTCCTGGTTTTCCAGCTTCGTGACCATGCCCTGCCAGTATCTTATTGTTTCCCTGATCTCTGCCAGGTCTGCCCGGGTCAGGCTTCTGCTGCCGATGGTGTAAGACTGATTCGTGGTGCAGGCCAGTTCTGCTTCCAGCCATGCGTCCAGGTGCCGCTGTGCGGTCTTCAAGGTGATTGCTGCCATTATAAAATCCCTCCATTCGTTCTTCTGCGCCGCCTTCTCTGCGGCACTGGTGTTGCCCCTTGCTGCTGTTTCTCTGGCTTTTTCAGCGGCACGTTTGAAATTTCAATGGCCGCCGCCGCATAGTTCCGGCAGTCCAGGGCTTCATTTCTCTTGTGTGCTGCGTCTTTTATCCGCCATTCAAAGTATGGGCGGCCTTTCTTGTAGACCAGGACCTGCTTTTCCGCCGTAAGGCCCGTGAAATAGGCTTCATTGTACCCTTTTTCCTCTTCCTTTGGGAAGTGGCAATACCCTGGCCCCTCTTCCTGCACTTGCAGGCGCTGTAAAAGCAGACTTTTCCCAGTATCCACGCCCAGGGTGAACAGATACGCCTGTTCACGGTTTGTTTTTGTGGGCTTCTGGATGTACGCCGCTGCGCTGTCATTGCTGCCCCTTATGGCAAATATCCGGCGGTGGAACCTGGCCTTACAGAATTTATACACCTGGTTGCTTCTATGGCCGCCACTGTCCACACAGGTGCAAATAATTTTCATCCTGGCCCCGTCTGTTCTTGTGAACGTCTGTGCCAGGAAGTTGTCTAAATCCTTCCATACCTGGCTTTCTATGTTGCTGTTATCGCCATAAAGTACAGCGTATTTTATGCCCCAGCTTTCATACTCTGCACCCCAGCCCACCACTTCAATTTCAAAACGATCATCCTGGGTATCAACTCCCGCCGTCAGGTACATAACTTCCGGCGGAACTTCGCACCTGTACCATTCACGGCGTTTCAGCAGTTCGTTTTCGTCTGCCTGGGTTCCTTCCTCTTCCCAGGTCTGGCCCATTTTGGTGTTAGTCCAGGACTTCAAGGGTTCAATGTTTCCTTTTTTCTTTTCTTCGTTCGCCAGCAGGAACTTTTCCACAATCTCTTTCCACTGTGCCAGGGTGGACCCCAGGGCGTTCAGATGGTAGCCCTTGACCGGGTTTTCCGGGTCTTCATGGACGTACTTGCCATTCACAAAGCCCTTTTTCCATGCCGTTTCCGGGGCCACAGCGCCGCAATGTGGGCACACATACTGTATTGTGCCCAGGTCTTCCGGGTCAAAGATCACGCCGGACCAGGTAAGCGGCTGCATGGCCCCGCAGTTCGGGCACGGGACATTCCATTCCCCCCGGCTGCTATGCTGGTATTCCGCTTCAATCCGGGAAGCGTCCTTTATGGTGGGGGTTGATACATACACTTCTTTCCGGTTCCAAAACGTGGTTAGGCGCTCGGAAGCCAAAAACAGGGGGTCCCCTTCCTTGCCCGCTGTGGCCGGGTATCGGTCCACTTCGTCCGCCAACAGTATCTGAATGGGACGTGAAGCCAGTGAAGAAGGGCTGTTGGCTCCCACCATGGTGATATGCCCGCCGGGGAATATCTTTTGCAGGATGGTGTTTCCTGTGTTCCTGCCCTTGTCGTTTACCAGCCCGGCCAGGGCCGGGGTGTCCTGTAACATTTTTGCCAGGCGGTCTTTGGAAAAGGCTTCGGCCATCTGTATGGTGGGCTGCATGATCAGGACCGGTGCCGGGTCATACTGCATATAATACCCGCAGGTGTTCAGGATGGGGCCTTCCGTTTTGCCGATCTGGGCGCTGGACATGACCACCACCTTTCTGATCTTCACGTCTGATATGCTGTCCATGATCTCCCGCAGGTGCGGGGCCTTCTCCGTCCGCCAGCGGCCAGGTTCCGCCGCCGCCCCTTGGGACAGTTGCCGGTAAGCGTCCGCCCAGTCAGACATTTTCATTTCAGGTGGCGGTTTCAGCTTCGCAAATATCCGCCGGTATATCTCCGCTGCATACTGTTCCAGCGTCCTTCACCTCCTGTTCCTGCTGCTCCTGGAACGCCTGGTCAAAATCCGCCAGTTCTTCCAGTGCTTCATCCGTGGCCCTTTTCAGTATCAGGAAAACTTCCGTCTGGTTGCTCTCTTCTGCCAGGGTAGGCCCCAGTTTCACGGGTATGGACCGGATTTTCTGCCGGAAGCGTAGCAGCATATCAGACATGACCTGTTCCACTTCTTCTGCTGCCAGGACTTCCCGGCGCTGGCGTTGCAGTTCAAGTTCTTGGCACTCTCGTTTTGCCCTCACCAGTTTGGCCCGTTCTTGGTTGTAGTCCACGGTTGACCCTTCGCTGCTGCCGTCCCGCCGCAGGAAATTTATATACCGGGTGGTGCAATCATGCAAGTTATACAGCCCCGGTCTGACTTCCACCAGGACTTCCTGATCACGTAGCTGCCGCACCCGCCTTTCCGATATATCAAGCCACCGGCCCACAGCGGCTGCGGTGTATAACTTCATTTTTTGCACACCCCCCGTCTTTTTCCGCCCGGCTTTTCCCCGGAAGCGGTTTTTTTGTAATCTCCAAAAGGCAAGCGCCGGGGCTCGCCGTACCCGCAGGCCGTTTTCCCGCTGAAAGAACCTATTCACCGGCCAGGTCTGGCCCATCATCTGCCCCTATTTCCGCCGCTGGGTCTTCGTCCACGTCAACGTCAAAGGCACCTATGGCCCTATCCCGGGCAAGTTTTAGCCGCTTGCGTTCAATATCCAGGCGCAGCTGCTCCATCTCATAGGCCCGCATACTGTCCAGCAGCTTGATAATGCGCCCGTTCAGCTTGTTCAGTTCGGTTTCAACCTTCATCATGCGGTCAAAGGGACTGGACTTGATGATGGTTTTCATGGCTGTTTTCAAATCCTCTGCCCCGTCCTCCGGGTCTTCCACCTTGCCCACGTCCAGGCCCATTCCCTCTGCCTTGGCCTTTTCTTCCGCAGTCACGGGAACAACCATGTGGACTATTTTATCTGTGTAATATTGGGCCTGTTGCTTCGGGTCTGTGTATTCTTCTATCAGCTTTGTTAGATACACCTTGCGGACCAGCAGCCCCTGCAACTCTTCATTCATTCGCAGGGCGGTTTGCCCCGGCTCCATGCCCCTGATAGCCGCCGCCTGATCTTCCGGTATGTCTTCAATGCCCACCCGTGCAAAGGCTCCATGGGTGACGGCGTTTCTGTTCCCGTCTTTGTTTGGGGTCCTCCCGGCGGCGTTTTTATTCCGGGGCTGCCCCCCTCTTTTCTTAGGCTTCTTTTCCAGGGCTTCCGCCCACTTGTCCTGTGACTTCCATTTCCTTATGCGGGCTTCCGGGACACCTGCCGCCGCCGCCAGTTCTTTGGTGCTGATCTGGCCGTCCCTGTCCAGATACAGCTGCATTGCTTTGTCCCGCTCCGGGTTTCTGGGTCTTCCCATCCTATCACCGCCTTTCGTTTGTTTTCATTCTTTCGCCGTTCCAGTTTCGCCGGAACTCAAAAAAAATGACAGACTTTGAAACTTGCTTAGTTCAAAGCCTGTCACTTTCAGGGGCTGACCTCAAAGGCTTCGGCTGCCTTTGTTCATGCCTATTATACCAGATAAAAAGAGGAAATAGCGGGCAATCTTTACGCCGGGATTTCAAAGCCAGCAATGACCGCATTTTCACTGAACCTTTGTGCCAGGCTTTCCACAGCAGCGTTGCGTATGTTCTTGCATTGCCGCTCTGAATAGTGGTTTCGTGCCGAAACCTGTTCCCATTTCAGGCCGTGCAGATAGTAGTCAACTATCACGGCCTTCATGCGGTGTTCCAGCCTTGACACCTCTTTCAGTGTCTGCACTTTCAGCGCCCGCAGTTCACTGATCTTTTCGGTGTACATTTCAATACTTTCCCGCAGATCAGGCGGCAAATTTAGTGCCGTGGCTTCCGTGGGGTTTGATATGTGATTCTGCCCTTTTGGCATACCGTCAATGTTCACGCCCCCCAATGTGTCATAGTAGCTTTCCAGATCATCCACCAGTGACTGATACAGCCGGATTTCTCCGTCAATATTCCGGTAGTATGTCAGTATCTTTACTACCTGTCCCTTTTCCATTGCTATTTTTTCTGCCATTTGCTATTCCCTCCATTTTCTGGCCGCCAGGAAAAGCCTTTGAAGCCACGCAGCGCAACCGCCGCCCCTTGCGTTTACGCTTTTTTTCGCTCTGCTGCCGCCCTCCGGCGGGCGTAGTAGAACATATACTGTTGAATAACGCCCATGAAACCGCTGTACGCTTCCGCCGGGAATTTCCCGCCATACTCCGTATGGATAACTTGCTTCATCCACGTGTCCACCGGGAAGCTATCCAGCTGGTGCAGACCAAAAAGCTGCACACAGCTGGCAACCTTCGCCCCCACGCCGTAAATTGCTTTCAGGTAATTTCCGGCGCTTTCCTGGTCCATCTTCGCCAGGGCTTCCAGGTCCACCGTTCCGTCCATGACGTTCTGTGCCAGCTGGACAACGTACTTCGCCCTGTACCCCAGGCGGGCCGCTTCCAGGTTTGCTTCATCTGCCAGGGCTTCCGGCCCCGGGAACTCCCACCAGACAACGCCCTCCGGCGCTGCAAGGTGCTTTTTCCCGCAGGTCCGGCACAGCGTTTCAATGCTGGCCGTAATCCTGGGAATACTGTTGTTCTGGGAAATGATGAAGCTGACCAGGACTTCCCACAGGTCCTGCCGCAATATTCTGATACCGCCGCCCAGCCGGGCGGCAGCGGTCAGAAAACCATCTTCCGGGTCTATGTGGTCGATGTAATACCGGTAATTCGTTTCAATGTCGAAATACCGCCGCCACAGGTCGTTATATTCCCGCTCGGTGCAGAAGAACGTCACCTGTTCGCCGCTCTGGCGGATGATCAGCCGCTTTCCGTATGCCACCACTTCAAAGCGGCAGCCGCCGGTCTGCTTCATCCTGAAACATTGCCCTGAATGGGCAATCTGTTCCAGGTCAAAGTTTTTCAGTGTTTTTTCTACCATGGTCTTTCCCCTTTCTCACTTCAACGTCCTGCCGCAGAATGGGCAGCGGGGGAAGGTGAAGGTTTCCACCCCTCCGGTTGCTTTGTCCAGCAGCTGAATGGTTTTACTTTCCGGCTCATAGTTCAGCAGGTAGCCGCCTTCCGCCGTGCTGATCTCCCGGTGGTAGTCAGGGTGACAGAAGGCGCAGCCGTGGGGCTTTTCTGCTTCCCGCTCCACATATACCACCCGGGGCGTTTCAGGGGCTTCCTGGCCTTCCTGCTGCCCGGGCAGGTCATACTTCATGGCCCATTCAATGCCTTCCGCCTTTTGCACCGCTTCTGGTTCCTCTGCCGGTTCGTTTTCGGCTTCCGCCGGGGTGGCGGGCGGCGGCGTGACTTCCTGGGCGGTCCATGCCATCTGACCCGGTATCTGCTGGGCCGCTTCCTCCTGCCGCTTCAATGCCTTTGCGTCATTGATGGTCAGGCCGCCGTTTTCCCGCAGGATTTCAACCGCCCTTTCCTGGTATTCGGCAGACAGGCCGGACAGTTCATAGACCGTTGACACGCCGATGGTGTCGGCCTTGAACTCTGCCATAAGCTGGGGGCACAGGTTGTTCTTTATGGCCTTATAGCGCCCCAGCTGGGCTTCCGTGGTGCCGGTGAACTTCGCCAAAATCGAGCGGGTGCGCCCTTCCAGGCTCACTTCCTTTCGCAGTTCCAGCACCAGGGCTTCCGTCTGTAAGGATTCCTCCATCTTCTCCCAGTCCGTCTTTTCCCGGAACCCGTTTGCAAAAATCAGGGTCAGGCGGTCCAGAATGGCGTTGACGTTTCCGCCGGGCTGTTCTGCCGCTTCCTGCCGGATAACACAAGGGACATACCGGAACTGTTCCTGCCCTTCGTCTGCCAGGGCCATACAGGCCAGGCGGCGGCGGTGGCCCGCCTTGATTCTGTACTTGTCCCCGTCCTTCTTGACCAGAAGGGGCTGCAAAACGCCCACCAGGGAAATGGACCTTTTCAGGTCTTCCACGTTTTCCGTGTTGTAGAAGTTTTCTTTTGACGGTATCAGGTCGTACACGTCCAGGGTCAGCTGTTCCATGCCTTCCGCCGGGTTCGGCTCCTGGTGGGGCTGCGCTGCCGCCGCCTTTGACCGCTCGTTCAGAAGTTGGTGCAGGTCGAACTTCTTCTGCTGCTTACTTGCCATGGTCTTTTCCTCCTTTCATGTGTCCAATTCGGTCACATTCCCAGCATTGCCAGATATTCCTTCACCAGTTGCAGGTAATCCATAGAAGCGGCAGACCGCCGGGAATACAGGAAGATGGGCAGCCGGGCAAAGGTGCTTTCACTGACCTTCTTTGATACCCTGATCTTGGTTTCAAACATGGGGTAGGCACCGCTACTTTTCAGTAGGGCCACGCCCTGGACGTGGGCTTCGTTCCGTCCGTCATACTTGGTGATAAAGCAGCCTCTGAATGTAAGGTCCGGGTTCAGGTCTTCCTGGGTACTTTCGATCTGCTCCACCAGTTCCGCCAGCCCTTCCGTGGTGTTATCGTCCACTTCAAGGGGCACAATCACGTCATTGCTTGCCACCAGTGCGTTGATGGTGGAAATGTTAATGTCCGGGGCGTTGTCGATCACGCAGAAGTCATACTGCCCCGCCACGTCCGCCAGCGCCTTCTTCAACCTGGTTTGTTGGGGCCTGGTCTGGTCCAGCAGCACTTCCAGGTTTGCTTTCAGCAGTTTCATGTTCGCCGTGATAATGTCCAGGTTTTCAAAGTCCGTATGCTGGACTAGGCGCTTCATATCCGGGTGCCGGGCGGTCATAATCTCTTCCATACCCTTGCGGTCTTCGCTCCGGCGGTTCAGCCCTCGGGAAGCGTCCCCCTGCTTGTCGTTATCCACCAGCAACACCTTCTGGCCGTAGACTTCCGCCAGAATGTACGCAATAGCAACGCTGGAAATGGTCTTCGCCACGCCGCCTTTCAGGTTGATCACTGATAATACCCGCATTTTCTTTTCACTCATGTGTTGCCGCCTTTCCGCCCGTTTTGCCGATAGCCCAGCTTTGTTTCCAGTCTTACAGATACTTCCCGTATCGTGCCAGCTGGTCTTCCCACGTAAGGAACTCACTGTCCACCACCTTGCCGCACTTCCGGCAGACGTGATAAACAGTTACACCTTGCAGGTGCTGGAACCGCCCCTGCTTCACACAGGGGACGGTTTCATGCCTGCACACCATCTGTTTCAGTTTCGTTTTCAGCTTCAAGGCTTCAATCCTCCCATTCCAGGCGGAAAATATAGCCGATACTGTTCACCCAGATACGCATGAAGTGGTCCTTGCCTTCGTCATACCGGCGGTGCCGCTCTTCGTCCATGCGCCCACTCAAAATCCAGGTGTCCGCCGTGTCCTTGTCCATGTGGAAAATGTGCTTCTGGCCGCCGTATTCCCGGTTGTCCGCCCGCTGCTTCGTTTCAATCTCCACATTTTCAACGTAACGGCCCTTCCCGTCCCAGGTGCGGCGGACTTCGTATTCATCCACCGTTCCAACATACAGGTGCGCCACTTCGTCCGCCGGGCGGCAGTAGCAGGAAATTTCATTCATCATGGCCCGGAAGATTTCCGCTTCCTCTTTGGCCTGCTGCCATTCGGCTTCATAGCCCGCTTTCGGTGCTGCGCCCCAGTTGGTGCCGTAGGCGGTGACGTTGTGCTGGGCCATTTCCAGCGCCCTTCTCAATGCTTCATATCTGCTGATCATCTTTTTCCCTCCGTTTGGTTTGTGGTTGTTCGGTTCATGCTTATATTATATACTTACGGAAGTATAAAAGCAATCGGCAGTTGTCACAATCTTACGGAAGTATATTTGTGCATTATTTATACTTCCGTAACTTTTACACAGGGGTGAACACGTTGCCCCTTCTGGTGAAGGTTCCAGAAATGGGCTGATACACGCCGCTGCCGTTGAACTCATACCGGAAAGTGACCTTGCCCGTTTTCAGGCTGTGCAGGGCCATAATGTCCGTGATTTCCACCGCCTGGCTGCCGCACATGATCACGTCCCCGATTTCAAAGGGGCACACAGCCACAAAGCCCGCTTTCTTCATTGCCCGTCTTCTCCTTTCTGTTCGTTGCCGGGGTCTTTCCCCCGGCGGTTTTCATGGCGCAGGACCCAGGCCACTTCCCGGGCAATCGCCACGGCCACAATGATGACACCCGCAGCCATAGCCAGCACCAGGGCACCGCCCAGGACTTTCAGCGCCCAGATCAGGCAGTCCGCCAGGGCCGCCAGAATTTCCAGTGTTCCCATTTAGCTTCCCGCTCCCTTCTGTTTTTTCTGTTCCGCCCTGACCGCCGCTAGGGCCTTATTCGCCCGGTCCAGCGTGTCCGGCTGCACGATTGTCTTCAACACGTTGGCTGTCCGGGCCGTTTCCTGCCGCAGCGCCCACCACAGGCCGCCCGCCGGGGGTTGCTGGCGCTGTGATCTCTCACCGGCGGTGTTTCGGCTTCGGGCGGTATTTCTTTTTCGTGCCCTGCCTTTTCTGGGCTTGCAGCTGCCTTTTTTGCCTTTCTGCCGCCCGCCGTGCTTCTTCACGGTCAATGGTGTCCACCTCCTCCTGCAATACTTCCAGGACCTCCACATGGTCCAGGGGGAAGGTGTACACCATCCCGGGGTCATAGGTCTTCTTCTCCCAGTCTTCCGCAAACTGTTTGAAGTCGTTCTTGTAGGGGCTACCGCCCTTGTACTGTTCAGCGTGGTACATTCCTATTTTCACCCGCTCGTCCACCGCCGCTTCCCAGTTCCACAGGTGCCAGCACTCGTGATGGTCATAAGCCCAGGAAGACAGGTACAGTTCCACGCCGTTGAAATACTGGTCAGCCTTCTGCATGGCCTTGAAGTCATTTGCCGTGAAGCCCTGGCCCTTGTATTTCTCCCTGTATTCCTCCCAGGTCGTGAAGGGGACCTTCACCCGCCCCCTGATCACTCTGGGCTTGTATTCGCCTTTCCGCATTTTCTCTTCCTTTCCAGCCGGTCCGCTATTCGCAGGATAGCTTCCATGCTTTCTTTGATGTTTCTGTCCGTGTTCGCTGTGATCTTCAATACTGCCGCTATATCCCGCAGTTCCTGTTCAACCTCCGCCCCTTCTCCCAGTTCCGGTGCGTACCGCTGGGCGCACATGGGGCAGACCTGGGAACCTTCCGGGATAACGGCACCGCACATACAGCACCGTTCCGGTCCCATATCGGTTCCCCCTTCCTGCCGTCATTGCCAGCTTTCCAGCTGCACCACACGGCGGGTCAGGTTCCTTTCCCGCTCCATCAGGTCCACAACCTCTTTGGGGGTCAGGCCGGTGGCTTCGTAGGCGCTCAACTTCCTGGCCGCCTGGGTGACGGTCACGCCCTTCCGCAGCACCGCCTTCCCGCTGGGGCTGTGTTCCGTCAGAATGCACAGCTTCTTCTGGCCGGTCTGCTTCTTCTCCCGCTGCCGCCCCATCGTCCCCCGGGGCAGCGCCTTCTTGATCTGGTTATAGCAGGGGACTTCCTGCCGCATGGTTCTGTCAAACCCTTTTCCCATTGCCTTCTTCCTCCGTTCCGGCCCGCTCGGGCCATTCAGTCAGGTGTCCCTGTCCTTCCGGGTGCAGGTAGTCCAGGAACAGCACCAGGCCGTTGAACTTCACCCGGTACGGTTCCAGGTCTTCCGCCGTCATGTACTTTCTGCCGTACAGCTGTTTCATGGCCCGCCATACGCTCCACGGGACCAGGCCGAACACGTCACCGATACCCACGCACACGCCCGCTATGGCTCCCATGGTCCAGTGTCTTTCCAGGCTGTCCCGTTGTTCTTCTGTCAGGACGGACTGCAATATGCGGTCTGTCCTGGTGTATTTTGCTTCAAAGCAGATGGACCGCCCGCCCCGCAGGGTGCCCATGAAGTCCGGCTGGGCGGCGGACAGGAAGCGGCCCGTGAAGGTACCGTCCCTGCCCGTCTTGGTGGTTCGGAATGGTTCCGGTATCTGCTCCACCGCAGCCACGCCCCGGGCCTTGTACAGGTCACACGCCCCTTTTATGTAGCCTTCCAGGAAATGCCCCTGGGCGTTGTTCTGCATTGCTTTCCAGCTGCTTGCCGTGCGGGGTGTCACGCCTGCCCCTTCTGCTGGCGGCCTTCGTCCATCCAGGTGGCTTCCAGGTCCGCAATGTGCAGGCGCACCGCCAGGGGGAACCGCTCCCAAGCACCGTTCAGGTCATAGCTGCCGCCCTTCACACGGGTGTCAAAACCGCCCATGTGCCAGTTGATAGCCGTGATCTCTTCGTCCGTCAGCGTCAGGCCGTGCTGCATGATCAGGATAACGGACTTCTCGCCGTGGCCCTGGGGGAACTTATCATCATAGCCCCAGACTTCCACCTGCTCCCACTGGCCCTGCTTGTTCTTCTGGTTCTTGGTGTACTTCCGGTAAACATTGATCTTCGCCAGGTCGTGCAGCAGGGCCACCACGGCCAGGGTGGACTGCTGCCAGCCTTCCGCCAGGGGAAGAAGGCGGTCATAGACGTGCAGGGAGTGTTCCAGCAGCCCGCCGGGGTATGCGCCGTGATACTTGGTGCTTGCCGGGGCCGTGTAGAAGTCCGTGGTGTCCAGCCAG
>ENA-OQDT01000235-OQDT01000235.1-human-gut-metagenome-genome-assembly--contig:-NODE-235-length-36170-cov-3.944150_pt1 | contig 36170 bp, 29 predicted proteins | sample MGYA00242786_ERZ504617 | MGnify/ENA primary metagenome ERZ504617 (study PRJEB26092, sample SAMD00036337) | human gut metagenome | host: Homo sapiens | study: EMG produced TPA metagenomics assembly of...
ATAGGTCAATCTCCGGTTTCAGATCCATTTCCGGTCTGTCACATGAAGAAAAGATAATGGGTTCTTATCTCCGATTGCCTTTTGCTTCTTCTCTGTTTACTACATCATACGGAAGCGCAGCTACATCTGCTGCCTTTTTCCTGCACAGGGCGTAACGCCCTGAATGACTGAAGTACTGCCATGATATTCTCTCCTCTCTTGTATCCTTGCCTCATTTCTGCTATTTTTTATTATTTTCTTTTCCGGCAGAAAAATAATAAAACTTATTTCGTCTTAAAATCAAACAAATCCTTACAATTGAAACAAGGGACTTATTTGATTTGATTACCATTAAATGAGACACAAACTATTTATTATTTTATCACATTTTTCAACTTATATCAATGCGCATATCAAAACACCTAACTTTTTTTTGAAAAACCTAAAAATTTTTTCGTATTTTCTATTGCAAAATTTTTTTTATATGGTATGATAGAGTCAGAAATTAAGGAAACCAATTGATAATTTTTAAGGGAGGTCATTTTATGACAGAAGGATTAAAATGGACTGTAAATGAGGTTCCGAAATCAGATGATAAACATCTGGAACTGATGTCCGAAGAAAACGTAAAGAAAGCAAATGAGTTTACACAAGAGTTTCCCACAGTATAGTGTGACACCTCTTCAGAACCTTTCATCCCTTGCTGAATATTTAGGAGTAAAGAATATTTTCTGTAAGGATGAATCCTATCGCTTTGGCTTAAATGCTTTCAAAGTACTTGGAGGTTCTTATGCAATGGGCCGCTATATCGCAAAAGAACTTGGACGTGATATCAGCGAGCTGCCATACAATGTTCTCTCTTCTGATAAATTAAGAGAAGAATTCGGACAGGCTACATTCTTTACTGCAACAGACGGTAATCATGGACGTGGAGTTGCATGGGCAGCTAACCGCCTTGGACAGAAAGCAGTTGTAAGAATGCCTAAGGGAACAACAAAGACTCGTTTCGATAACATTGCCAAAGAAGGTGCTACTGTTACGATCGAAGAAGTAAACTATGATGACTGCGTAAGAATGGCTGCAGCAGAAGCTGCCAAAACAGAACATGGTATCATCGTTCAGGATACCGCATGGGACGGATATGAAGAAATTCCATCCTGGATCATGCAGGGATACGGAACACTGGTTCTTGAGGCTGACCAGCAGTTAAAAGAAATGGGTGTTGAACGTCCGACACATGTATTTGTTCAGGCCGGTGTTGGTTCTTTAGCAGGTGCCGTAGTCGGTTATTTCGCTCATAAATATAAAGATAACCCGCCGGTTATGGCTGTCTGTGAAGCAAGTGCTGCTGACTGCCTGTACCGCTCCGCTGTTGCAAAGACAGGAAATCTGGTAAATGTTACAGGTGATCTTCAGACAATTATGGCCGGTCTTGCATGCGGTGAGGGAAATATGATCGGATGGGATATCCTGAAAAATCACGTAGATGTATTTGCATCCTGTCCTGACTGGATGAGCGCAAAGGCAACACGTATCTACGCTAATCCACTGGGAGATGATCCACACGTTGTCTCTGGTGAATCCGGTTCCGTTCCGCTTGGTTTCTGCTTCACTGCTCTTCACGATGAAGATGCAAAAGACTTAAAAGAAGCGCTGAAACTGGATGAGAATTCCGTAGTACTTGTTATTTCCACAGAAGGTGACACTGATCCTGTTCGCTACCGCGAGATCGTATGGGACGGATTATACGGAACAAACGAATCTTTAAGCAAATGATGTTTTTGGTGAACACAGACAGGTAAGTGGTATGGTTATCTCGAAAATGATATACCAGTAACTAATAATATGATATCAGATTAGGGGCAAAATACCTTTTGACCCTAACATCATAATATTTTATACATATTGGGAGGGTAAAAAAATGGATTACGCAAAAATTAACGAAGCTGCAATGGGTTATAAGGATGATATGACTAAGTTCCTTCGCGATCTGGTTCGCATTCCTGGCGAAAGCTGCGGAGAAAAAGGACATATCATGAGAATCAAAGAGGAAATGGAAAAAGTCGGATTCGACAAAGTTCAGATCGATCCGATGGGCAATATCCTCGGCTACATGGGAACAGGTAAAACTCTCATTGGTTTTGACGCTCATATTGATACAGTCGGTATCGGTAATATCAAGAACTGGGAATTTGATCCATACGAAGGTTTCGAATCTGATGAAGAAATCGGCGGACGTGGAACATCTGACCAGATGGGCGGTATTGTTTCTGCAGTATACGGTGCTAAGATCATGAAAGACCTTGGTCTTTTAAACGATAAATATCAGGTACTTGTGACAGGTACTGTACAGGAAGAAGACTGTGACGGTCTCTGCTGGCAGTACATCATCCATGAAGATGGTGTTCGTCCTGAATTCGTTGTTTCCACAGAACCAACAGACGGCGGTATCTACAGAGGACAGCGTGGACGTATGGAAATCCGCGTAGATGTAAAGGGTGTTTCCTGCCATGGTTCCGCTCCGGAACGTGGTGACAATGCAATCTACAAAATGGCTGATATTCTCCAGGATATCCGCGCATTAAACGAAAACGATGCTGCTGATACCACAGAGATCAAAGGTCTTGTAAAAATGCTTGATGAGAAATACAACCCTGAATGGGAAGAAGCACGTTTCCTTGGACGTGGCACTGTTACTACTTCCGAAATCTTCTTCACATCTCCAAGCCGCTGTGCAGTAGCTGACTCCTGCTCTGTATCTCTTGACCGTCGTATGACAGCAGGCGAAACATGGGAAAGCTGCCTGGATGAGATCCGTGCTCTTCCGGCTGTACAGAAATATGGCGACGACGTAACAGTATCCATGTATGAATACAACCGTCCGTCCTATACAGACCTTGTATATCCGATCGAGTGCTACTTCCCGACATGGGTAATCCCGAAAGATCACAAAGTAACACAGGCTCTGGAAGAAGCATATAAAGGACTGTACGGCGAAGAGCGTCTCGGAAATGCTGAGACAGAAGGCATGAGAAAAGCTCGTCCGCTTACAGACAAATGGACATTCTCTACTAATGGTGTAACAATCATGGGACGTAACAGCATTCCTTGTATCGGATTCGGACCTGGTGCAGAAGCACAGGCTCATGCTCCGAACGAAAAAACATGGAAGATCGACCTTGTAAGATGCGCTGCTGTATACGCTGCTCTTCCAACTGCATACTGCAAATAATAAATAAATTTTCAAATTTTTTAGGCGACGGATTTCCTATCATCCTAAAGACTTAATATGTGTCCGGACAGAATCCCTGCTGTAACAGGCAGGGACACAAGATAAACAGATACAGCCGGATAACCGGTGTTCTGCCAAACGCAGAGATTCAATTATTTCATATCAGGAAAGGATAAGCTATCAAAGCATAGCAGGTATTGATTTTATGAAAACATTACAGGATTACATTGATAAATTAAACAGCTTAAACTTCAAAGAAATGTACAACAACGATTTCTTCTGGACATGGGACAAAACAGATGATGAACTGGAAGCTGTTTTCACAGTTGCTGATGCTCTCCGTTTCATGAGAGAGAACAATATCTCCACAAAAGTATTCGAGAGTGGTCTTGGAATCTCTATCTTCCGCGATAACTCCACACGTACACGTTTCTCTTTTGCTTCCGCATGTAACCTTCTTGGTCTGGAAGTACAGGATCTTGATGAAAAGAAATCTCAAATCGCTCATGGTGAAACTGTTCGCGAAACAGCAAACATGGTATCTTTCATGGCTGATGTGATCGGTATCCGTGATGATATGTATATCGGAAAAGGACATGCTTACCAGAAAGAATTCATGGAAGCTGTTACAGAAGGAAACAAAGACGGTATCCTTGAGCAGAGACCTACTCTTGTAAACCTTCAGTGCGACGTTGACCATCCGACACAGTGTATGGCAGATATGCTCCACATCATCCATGAATTCGGCGGTGTTGAGAATCTGAAAGGCAAAAAGATTGCTATGACATGGGCTTACTCTCCATCCTATGGTAAACCACTCTCCGTTCCGCAGGGCGTTATCGGTCTGATGACACGTTTCGGCATGGACGTTGTTCTTGCTCATCCGGAAGGATATGATGTAATGCCGGAAGTTGAAGAGATCGCCAAAAAGAATGCTGAGAAAAACGGCGGATCCTTCACAAAGACAAACGATATGGCTGAAGCTTTCAAAGATGCTGATATCGTATATCCAAAGAGCTGGGCTCCATTTGCAGCTATGGAAAAACGTACAGACCTTTATGCAGAAGGCGACTTCGACGGAATCGATAAATTAGAGAAAGAACTTCTTGCACAGAATGCACAGCACAAAGACTGGGCCTGCACAGAAGAACTTATGAAAACAACAAAAGACGGAAAAGCTCTTTACCTGCACTGCCTGCCGGCTGATATTACAGGTGTAAGCTGCGAAACAGGTGAGGTTGACGCTTCTGTATTCGATCGTTACAGAATCCCGTTATACAAAGAAGCAAGCTTCAAACCATACATCATCGCTGCTATGATCATGCTTTCCAAATTTGAAAATCCACAGGATATCCTGAAGAAACTTGAAGTCAAAGCAGCTCCAAGAATCCTGAAATAATCAGGCGCAGATTAACAGTTGGATTGCAGTAATATTCCAGCTGCTTTCAAACAGATATTTAATTTTGAAAGCAGTTTCAGAATTTAAATATATTGAAAAATAGTACTCATCATATTGTATAGCAGGCGGGGCTGTCGCAGAAAGCACACAATCTTTATTGCGGCGGCCCTCTTTGCCTTTAAAATCAGGAGGTTTTTACAAATGTTTACAAGAAAAAGAATCGTTATTGCGCTCGGTGGGAACGCTCTGGGAAATACTCTCCCGGAACAGATGGTAGCTGTAAAAACTACTGCAAAAGCATTATGCGATCTGATCGAAGAAGGTCATCAGGTTGTTGTTGTACATGGAAACGGGCCACAGGTTGGCATGATCAACAATGCCATGTCTGCTCTCTCCAGAGAAGATGAGAATCAGCCAAACACTCCTCTCTCTGTCTGTGTTGCCATGAGTCAGGCTTACATCGGATATGATCTGCAGAATGCTTTGAGAGAGGAACTTCGAATCAGAGGATTTGTCCGCACACCTGTCGTCACTGTTGTCACTCAGGTTCGTGTAGATCCCAATGATCCTGCTTTTGAAAATCCATCCAAGCCGATCGGCAAATTCCTGACAAAAGAGGAAGCAGACCATCAGGCCAAGGCATATGGACATATCATGAAAGAAGACGCAGGGCGTGGTTATCGTCGTGTAGTTGCATCTCCAAAGCCTGTTGAAATCGTTGAACAGGATGCGATCAACAGTCTTGTGGATGCAAATAAAATCGTTATCTGCTGCGGTGGCGGCGGAATTCCCGTTGTTCTTAACGGACATCATCTCAAAGGTGCATCAGCAGTTATTGATAAGGATTATGCAAGCTGTCTCCTGGCCAAAGAGCTGGATGCAGATATGCTTATCATTCTTACAGCAGTGGAGAAGGTTGCTGTAAACTTCGGCAAGGAAAACGAAGAATGGCTGGATGACATCACTGTAGATGACGCTAAGAAATATATTAATGAGGGACAGTTTGCCCCAGGTTCCATGCTCCCGAAAGTTCAGGCTGCCGTTGATTTTGCAAGCTCCAAAGAAGGAAGAACTGCCATGATCACTTTACTTCAGAAAGCCAAAGACGGTATCCAGGGAAAAACCGGAACCAAAATCCATCTTTAATCTGTTCAGCAGATATCTTATTATATATCAGCTGTTTAATACTGATATATATAACTGCCACATATTCAGGATATCTGCCATATAGCAAAATAATTGCGCAAAAAAGTCGTGACTCGCCCGGAACTTTTTTTGTGATGAGTGGACCAGAGTGTCTGGAAAATCATTCCTGCAATCTGCACGCCCCACTTTTCGGTATATTTTGACATACATCTTGTGGAAAGCATTTTCAGACACGCTCTAGTACATCGTTTTCGAAATAACTATACCACTCACTTGTCTGCGAATCCGATTGCACAGGTATAAAAGCCTCAGCGTAGCCCGCTACGCCTGCGTTTTTATACCAGCACACTCGAATCCGCATCCTACGCGATTGGTATAGTTATTTACGAAACGATGTACTAGCGGACTGCTATAGATTCATAATAATCAATATCTTCCAGTTCCCTGCCTGCTTCTATCTCATAAATCTGCGTATCATCCAGATGTTTCATGATCACTTTTTTACCGCCTTTATCCCCTTCCAGAGAAAGCAGCTCATTGTAATATTTCCTGTCAAAAATACATGGATTTCCCATTTTCCCCTGACAGGAAACACAGGCGATTCCTTTGGAAGTGTTTAAAAACACATGGATCAGTTCACAGATTGTCTCACTGGTAAGCCAGGGCTGATCAGACACAGTAAAAAGCACTGCATCTGCATCCAGGCTGGCATTCAGACCGATTTTTACAGAGGAAGAAATTCCATCTTCCGGATGGGGATTATACAAAACCTGTATTTCCTTTGTTTTCACTGCTTCTGCAATGGCATCATATTGAGTAATAACAATAATATTACAGATTATTTTTGCTGTAATATTATTTCTGTACAGGTTATTTAACTGAACAATATCTGAATTATTATCATTATTATTATCCTCTGTAATATCTGAATATTCCGAATAGATATTTTCTATTTTCTTCTTTGTATCATCCAGTTGTTCCAGCACATGTCGATACATAGGTATTCCGTCTATTTCATATAACAGTTTATTTGCCCCAAAACGGCGGCTGTTTCCAGCCGCCAGCATGATCATTGCAATTTTCAAAACAATTTATTCCTCCAAAAGGCTTCCGTAAGCCGCTACTGTATTCTTCCTTTCCAGTTCCTCAACAATGTGCTCTGCAGGTTCTTTCTCTCTGAGTATATCTGACTTGTTCAGATACACTCTGTATACTCTTTCTTCCACATCCTTAAAAAGTCCGCAGATAGAAGTCGCAATCTTTACAATATCTTCTTCAGTGATCGGAGCTTCCAGACTTTTCCTGAGAAATTCCGAGGTACGTTCCATACGGTAAGCACTCTGACTGATCGGCTGTCCCAGACAGTCCAGCCCGATCACACTGATCACAATGTCCGCACATCTGGGGATTACAGGCTCCCATTTCTCCGGAACCTTTACCGGATGATGCTTTGCTCCGTCCGCTTCCACAAGCATTACATCGCACAATTCTCTCAGTTCTTCCAGTTTTTCATCTGTCAGAGACGCATATTTACCGGTGTCCTCCTCATATTCCGCAGCAATCACATATCTTTCTTTGTCCAGAAGTTCTTTTACCCTGACTGCATCTCCGCCCCTGGCAAACGGAAGTTCAGATTCTCCTGCCATATGGGTGGTCGTGGTAATGATCACTCTCTTTCCCTTATCGATCAGTTCATCTGTAAGACGGTAGATCAGGCTGGTTTTGCCGCCGCCGCCAACTACAGCGATCACAGGGTATTTTTCATAATCAATCTGCAGCAGTTCCAGAAAATCGACCTGGTGCTTCATATGGCATCACTCCTTCTGAAAGCAGGATTTCCAATACACTGCCGGCAATACAGCGGGCTTTGTCGGAAATCGTGAAACAGTTTTTCTTTTGTTCTTTGCGCGGATCAATATCTGCAATTTTCATCCCCTTCGGCACTGTAAATCCATCTCTGATCATGCCACGCAAAACTCCTGTAAGAGAAGCCCTGACAGGTGTATCTCCGATCCAGGCAAGGACCTGATCCTTCTCCACGATATCTGCAATCTTTGAGATACAATGGATTTCCCCTGCCGCAGGAGCATGGAGCACGCGCTCTTTTCCAAATCCTCCAATGATACCCGGAACTCCTGTGTTTGGCATAGCAGCGCCTTTTGTGATGATTCTGGCAAGATTGTGGCCTCTCATAGTCTCCACTACATAATCCACATCCTCACCTGCCACAAATCCCGGTCCAAGACCAACGGTTAGATCTGCCATCTCTCTGGTGGTTCCAAGATTCTTTTTTGCAAGAATTGCATCTATCAGTGCTGCAGGTCTGTATTTCTTAAGGACAGTTCCTTCTGTGTCTACCATAAGAGGAATCTCTCCTGCTTTCCAGACTGCCTCACATTCCTCTACACTGTCAACTTTTCTGCAGAGAACTCCTTCCACAGAAGACTGCCCGTCGTAAACAGCCTCGCAAAAAGAAACCATTCGCCTGATCGCAGTGGGCTTCTCACATTCCAGTACCAGAAGACGGTAGCCGCAACGGTATAATCTGTAGATCGTACCGCTGGCCAGATCACCGCCACCTCTTATTATTACAACATTTTCCGGTTTATTGTCAGATTTTGGGACATTTGTGTATCTGTTTGTCATCTTACTGTTTTTCCTCTTCTTGTCTCATTTTCATCCATTACTTTTTCCACCGCATTTACAATGTTCTCATAACCTGTGCAGCGGCAGAGATTTCCTGCCATATGTTTCCGAATCGCATCTCTTGATAATTTCTCTCCATGTTCCAGTAAAACAGTGGCAGACATGATAAATCCGGGAGTGCAGAAACCGCACTGTATGGCACCTTCTTCGATAAATGCCTCCTGAATCCTGGTAAGTTCTCCGTTTTTCTCCAGACCTTCCAGTGTACGGATATTTTTACCCTCCGCCCAGACTGCCAGATAAATACAGGAGTCAATAGTCTCTCCGTCTATGATTACTGTACAGGCACCACATTCTCCTACTTCACAGCCCTTTTTTACAGAAGTCAGTCCAAGCCGGTTGCGAAGCATATCAAGCAGTGACTCCCTTACATCTACATATTCTTCAACTTCTCTTCCGTTTACTGTACATCGTACAAGCTGCATCTGCTTTTTCATATGCGGTCACCTCCTGCAAGTTCTACGGTACGTCTCAATGCCCGTGCCGCAATTTCTCCGCCGATCTGAAGACGAAATGCCCTGGATGCTCTCCAGGAATCTCTCGGATTGATTTCCTCCCGGATCAGCTGTGCTGTCTTTTCATAAAGGCTTTCTTCTATCTTCATGCCCTTCAAAGCCTCTTCTGCCTTTGTGCAGCGGTACGGAACCGGAGCTGCAACTCCAAAGGTAATGCGCACATTTTCTATCACTCCTGCCTGTTGATCTACCTTGCTCACCACACTACAGCTGATCGTTGCGATATCCATGGCATTTCGCATGGAATACTTAATATAATGACCATGATACCCTTCATATTCTTTTGCAGGAACGATCACATAGGTCAGAATCTCTCCCTGCCGCAGATCCACCCTGCCGGGTCCAAGATAGAAATCTTTTACAGGTACAAGACGGCCTTCCTTTCCATCTTCCAGCCTCAGCAGTGCGTTCAGGGAAAATACGGTCGGTGCACTGTCCGCACTGACTGCTCCGTTGCAGATGTTTCCACCGATAGTACCAATATTTCGTACCTGTGGTCCTCCTACCTGATCTACAGCCTCGCCAAGAACCGGAATATATTTCCTGATAATTGCATCATTTGTTATATGTGAGAAGACAGTTCCGGCACCAATATAAATATCTCCGTTATCCGCCATTTTTACACCCTGGATTTCTTTGATCCCATGGATACTCACCAGAGAAGTTCCGGCAAATTTTCCCTCCCGGATTTTGATCAGCACATCACTTCCTCCGGAAATGATCCTGGCATCCGGATGTTCATTCAGTAATCTCACAGCATCTTTTACACTTTCAGCCTGATAATAGTTCTCAATATCGTACATAAAATCCCCTCCCCTCTAAATAAGTCCGGCCCTTATAAAGCCATCGATCAGTCTCTGTGGTGTCAGAGGATTTTCATTAAAGGCTACACCTGTTGCATGAAGTACTGCATTACGGATTGCCGGTGCACCCGGAATTGCCGGCGGTTCACCCAGTGCTTTGTTTCCGAAAGGTCCAATCGGATCATCAAGTTCCACAAAATCCGCCTTGATATCAGGAGTATCCATCATTGTCATCAGTTTATAGTCCAGCAGGGTTCCGTTCAGTGGTCTTCCTGTTTTCTCATCCAGAATGAGCTGCTCCGACAGACCGTATCCCATTCCCATAGACATACCGCCCTGTACCTGCATTTCAGCCAGTTTCGGATTAATAAGCTTACCGCTGTCATGCACATTAATGATATGAAGGATTTTGATCTTGCCAAGCTTTATATCGACTTCCACTTCAGCAAAGCAGCATCCTGTGGCAATCGTATTTTTCTTTACCTGCTCGGAAACCTCTGCTGTAATAACAGAAGAATTGCCAAGACTGTAATAACTTTCCAATGCAAGATTTCCAAGAGATATTGCAGGATCTTTTCCTGCCATGATCCACCCATGATCAAGCCTCAGTTTCCTTGTCTCTTCAGGCAACAGCTCTTTTGCATAATCCAGAATCTTTTTCTTCAGAAGATTTGCGCAGTCTTTAACAACTGTTCCTGTTACAAACGACTGTCTGGATGCATAGGCACCGGTATCAAATGGCGTTACATCAGTATCCTGGACTGTCTGGATATGAATATCACTGATATCCATATTTAAAACCTCAGCCGCCATCTGGGAAAATACCGTATCAGCACCCTGACCGATTTCAGTAGCTCCCAGCATCAGGCCAACACTTCCATCCTGATTCAGAGTCATTCTTGCACCTGCAATTTCCAGTGAAATCGGCCATACACCTGTCTTATAGGAGAAAAGTGACATTCCGACGCCTCTGCGGATATTACCTGTCTGGTTTGTATATTCTTTTCGTTTTTCTTCCCAGTGGATATAATCTGCACCTTTTTCCAGACATTCAAAAATCCCGTTGGTGTTTGCTGCGATCGGCTTCAGGTAAGCATCCTCATAATATCCTTTGATAAGATTTTTCTTTCTGAACTCCAGAGGATCCATCCCGATCTCTTTTGAAATATCATCCATAAAGCACTCAATTGCAAAACATACCTGCGGGATCCCGTATCCACGCATCGCTCCGCCTACCGGTGTATTCGTATAGACAGTATATGCCTCTCCTTTGATATTCGGACATGCGTACTGCAGCCTCCAGGCAGTCAGACCATTGGCTGCTATGGCGTGTCCATGGGAGGCATATGCTCCCTGATTGGAAATAGCCAGCATATCCTTTGCCAGAAGATGCCCCTCACTGTCAACACCTGCCGTCAGATCATACTCAATAGAATGGCGGGTTCTGGTGTTGCAGAAAGTTTCCTCTCTGGTTATATCGAGTTTGACCGGTCTGCCGCCAACCTGCGTGGTAAGAAACGCATTTAACGGTTCATACAGCACATCCTGCTTATTTCCGAATCCTCCACCTATGTATGGCTTAATGACTCTGATCTTTCCCCATGGGATTCCAAGAGCCTGCCCGATCACACGCCGGACAATATGCGGAATCTGAGTGGAAGTCACAACTATGATCCTGCCATTTTCCATATATGCACAGGAAATCGGATTCTCAATGTGGCAGTGCTGCACGATCGGGGTTTTATAACTGCGTTTTATAACTGTTTCGGATTCCTTCAGCCCTTCTTCCACATTTCCGATAAAGTAATTGGAACGGACAAGTACATTATCCTTTTTGTCGAGATGGATTGGCGGTTTGCTTCCATACATGGATTTACGCGGATGGATTTCTACCGGATATTCTTCATATTCAACTTCGATCAGGCGCAATGCCCTCTGGGCTGTGATTTCATCTTCTGCCACTACAGCAGCAATATCATCTCCGTAATAACGGACTCTTCCGGTAAGGATATTGCGGTCTGCAACATCCTGATGAGCCAGCTCCACAGACCAGGGATGTCCCGGCGTAGGATAACAATGATTCGGTACGTCTTTAAAAGTAACCACTTTTACTACGCCGTCCAGAGCCTCTGCTTTACTGGTATCGATTGATTTTACGATACCGTTTCCGATCTTTGCGTGATAGATTTTTGCCACCAGACAGTTGGCAGGAACCAGGTCATCAGTAAATTTTGCACGTCCTGTAACTTTGTCGTAGGCATCTACTCTTGGAACACTCTTTCCAATCATGTTTTCACCTTCTCTGTATTTATTTTTGGTTATTATATAGAAGGAGCCGGACACACCCCAAGGTATCTGTCTGTTCCCCTCAGGACTTATGTCCGGCTCCGAACCATGCTACTTTCCTTCACCTTTTTTCTGACATCAGGCGAATTTACTTTTTATTTGCATAATTGTTATCTGTTTTCTGATTTGAGTATAGCATATTTGGATATGAAATTGCAATCTTTTATTCAATTTTTACGTATTATTTTCCTATTAACGAAGTTGTCTGATTGGGTTACTGTTCACTGAGAATATCCTTTGTAATGTATTACTAAGAACAGAGTGAACAGTAACCTGATTTACTTAACGTATTTCTGTCAATATTCCATGAAGGTCATGGATAACGTGTCTTGGGCATTTCACTGCGCACATACCACAGCTCAGACATATGGATTCCTCGATCACTGCACAGTTGTCTTTTACTTTTATCGCACCGGCTGTGCAGGTCTTCTCGCAGATTCCGCAGCCGATACAGCTGACGTTACATTGCTTCTTTGCTTCTGCACCTTTTTTATTATTGGAACATTTTACCACAATGTAGTTTGCACACTCATGGACATGGATCACTTTCTGCGGGCAGACTTTCGCGCAGGCACCACAGCCAATGCATTTCTCCTCATCCACTTCCGCCACACCATACTCATTGATGGAAATGGCTCCGAATTTACATTTATCTATACAGGCTTTACATCCGATACATCCATCTGCACAGCCGGCCTCACCTTCGGCTGATCTGCATCCCCCATTACATGCAACTACAGCCGCGCGATATGGAAATTTCTTCTTTACTGCCATATTCAGCACTTCCTTTCATATGGTGTTCCGGTCAGAGGAAGACTATATTGTCTTTCACCATTCCATCTGAAATATGCATCTGCAATTGCAGGTGCAGTTGGGATAGAGGTGATCTCACCGATTCCAATGGCACCACAGGCTACATTCAGTCCCGGTTTGTCAACAACGATGGCATCGATTTTCGGAATCTCATGAGAGCGGAACAGACCAAGAGATCCATACTTGTCAATTGGTTTACAGTTCTCATCGATCGGATAATGCTCTCTCAGTGCAAATCCTATGGACATCACTACGCCGCCCTCAATCTGACCTTCACAAGACAGTGGATTGACTGCCTTGCCCACATCATGTGCAGCAACCATTTCCTCAATCTTACCTGTTTTCTTATCCAGGATACACATCTGCGTCGCATAGCCGTAGGCTACATGGGAAACAGGATTCGGCACATTTGCGCCAAGAGGATCTGTCTTTGCAAGATATTCCCCATAATAAATTTTACCGATCACATCATCAATGTTCTTACCTGCATTGCGGTCCTCCATAACCTTATCGCAGGCTCTGCGGCAGGCTTCCCCTGTTACCAGAGTCTGTCTGGAACCGGAAGTTGTACCTGAATCCGGTGCGAACCAGGTATTACTTCTCTCATATACAATATCTTCATGCTTCAGATCTGTATTGGTGACTACCATCTGTGTCAGGACTGTACCAAGTCCCTGGCCGATACAGGAAGCACCGGAATAGATGTGCAGCTTTTTATCTTTCTCAAATACGAGTTTCACGCGGCCTGTATCCGGGATACCGACACCGACACCGGCATTCTTCATGGCGCAGCCGATTCCCACCGGTTTTCCTTCTTCCAGAGCAGCATCATACTTCTTCTTTACAGCTTCCAGTGTCTCCACAAGACCTGTGGAATTATCTACGATCTGACCATTCGGAAGCGTCTCACCGGGACGGATCGCATTGCGGTAACGGATTTCCCATGGAGTGATACCTACTTTGTCTGCCATCATATTCAGTAGGGTTTCTGTTGCAAAACAGGTCTGGGTTACACCAAAACCGCGAAACGCTCCGGCAGGCGGATTGTTGGTATAATAAGCAGTTCCTTCAATCTCGAAATTCTCATAATGATAGGGACCTGCCGCATGAGTACATGCACGTTCCAGCACAGGACCGCCAAGTGAGGCAAATGCACCTGTATCTGATGCTACTTTCGCTTTTACCCCCATGATATTGCCGTTCTCATCGCAGCCCATGGTCATATCCATATAAAACGGATGACGCTTCGGATGAACCAGCAGGGATTCTGCTCTGGTCAGTTTCATCTTCACCGGTTTCTTAGTAGCATAAGTGAGCAGCGCAGCCAGATGCTGTACTGTCATATCTTCCTTTCCGCCGAATCCGCCGCCTACAAGTGCATTCTGTACCTTTACTCTGTCCGTTCCAAGTAACAGGGAACACTCATGTAATGTCTGGTGTGCAGACTGATCTGTGGAATATACGAAAATATCTCCGTCCTCATCATACAAAGCCACTGCGCACTCAGGCTCAAGAAATGCATGTTCTGTCCATGGGGTTTCAAAATGATGACTGATCACATATTTGGAATTACGGATTGCTTCATCTGCATTTCCTCTGCTGATATGTTTATGTGCACAGATATTATTTTCTTCTTCATCAAATACCTTCGGTGCATCCTCTGCCGCTGCTTCCTCAATTGTACGAATATGAGGCAGCACTTCATATTTTACTTTGATCAGTTTCTTAGCTTTCTCAGCTGTTTCTCTGTCTTTTGCAGCAATAACGGCAATGGCATCTCCAAGATAATGTGTCAGACCCCCTACAGGTATCAGTGAATACTGATCATGTTTCAGATGTCCGATCTTATTCTCTCCCGGAATGTCCTCTGCTGTTAATACCGCTTCTACCCCGGAAAGTGCCTTTGCTGCTGCTGTATCGATCTCAAGTACACGTGCACGTGGATATTTACTTCTGAGTGCCACCCCATACAGCATTCCGTCAAAGTAAAAATCATCCGGATATTTGCCGGTTCCCAGTACTTTCTCCTCCACATCCACTCTGGATACTCTATGTCCTATATTCCAGTCCGGATCCAGATCATCCGGAATCACACCCGTCTTTAAAACTTTCGCAGCCAGCCTTACTGCATCCATAATTTTTACATAGCCCGTGCAGCGGCAATAGTTATTGCGCAGTGCATATTTAATCTCATCATCTGTGGGCTCTTTGTTCACGTCCAGAAGAGCCTTTGTACACATTACCATACCCGGAATACAGAATCCACACTGAACAGCACCTGCTTTTCCATAAGCGTAGGTATAGACTTCCCTCTCCCATTCAGTCAGTCCTTCTACTGTGATCACTGTCCTGCCATCCAGTAAATCTGTGTCCGGCACACATGCCTTGCATGTTTTTTCCGTCAATTATAACTGTACAGGCTCCGCAGGCTCCTTCACTGCAGCCGTCCTTCACTGAAGTCAGATGAAGTTTCATCCCTCCAAAAAAGCGCAGTAGTTTCTGATTTCCGGTCGGTTCGACCTTTTGTCCATTGACTGTAAATACTGCCATATCGGACTCTCCTTTCTTTTTCGCACGTCTGCCAATTAGGGCAGTCAGCCAGAGTTTACCTCTTTCTGTTTTTTATCTGCCTGTGATACCGCATGAATTTATTACAAAAGTAACATGCGGCCGCGATTCAGCCTGATATGCAACGCTGTCCACAGCCTTTTTCTGCTGTGGACAGAGTTAAATATTTCTTTATAAGTTATCTGATATTACAAATTTAAAATTATTTTACAGCTCTTTATTCCTGTTTTCAGACACGCTCTAGTACAGTGTTTCGTAAATAACTATATCAATCGCGTAGGATGCGGATTCGAGTGTGCTGGTATAAAAACGCAGGCGTAGCGGGCTACGCTGAGGCTTTTATACCTGTGCAATCGGATTCGCAGACAAGTGAGTGGTATAGTTATTTCGAAAACGATGTACTAGGATCATCATTTCATGATCAGATAGCTGTAATCATCGATTACTGCACAGATCAGTCTGCGAAGACCTTCGTACAACTTATCATTTGCATCATCTGCCTTGCAGTCGGAAATCTGACCAAGGAGACGAACCTTGCACTCTTTTGTCTCCGGATTGATCACTGCAAATCCATCATTTGTGCTGTCTGCCATATCTGCCTCAGAAGCAAATAATGTAAATTTATCCTTGTACGGTGCACTTGCATATGGACAGAAGCTCTTGCAGTTGCCGCATTCGTTACACATATAATCTACATGGATCACCTGATTCATTGCCATTCCCGGAACTTTGATGGAGATGTTTGCTCTGTTTGGACATACATCTACACAATTCTCACAGACTTTATTACAGGTCAGACAGCGCTCACTTTCGCTCGCAGCGTCCTTGCTTTCTTTGAGTATTGCTTTTTTGGAGTAACAGTCTTTTTCTGTTCCCGGTACAGGCTGTCCTTTTACAATATCATGTCCAAGGATTGCTTTTGCAGCAACCTGTGCGTCGCGGATCGCTTCTACGATCGTAGCAGCTCCCCTTGCACCGTCACCGACAACGTAAACGCCTTCTGCACTTGTCTCCATTGTCTTATCATTGATGCGGGCTTTTCCGCGCTCATTGACCGCAATACCATTTGCTTCATAGAACTCAGTCGGAACTTTCTCGCCAACTGCAACGATCACTGTATCAGCCAAAACTTCTTCTGTTTCGCCCGTTTCTGTTACACCTGCACGTCCGGAAGCATCCATGCTGCCAAGTTCCATCTTCTTACAGAGCAGTTTGCCGTTTTCCAGAGATACAGGAGAAAGAAGTTCTTTGAACTCTACGCCCTCTTCCAGTACTTCCAGTAACTCATCTTCTGCTGCTGGCATATAGCGTTTGGTTCTTCTGTATACCAAGTAAACATGTTCTACACCTTCTGTACGTTTCGCAGCTCTTGCAGTATCCATGGCAGTGTTACCGCCACCGATCACAACTACGTTTTTACCCAGCGCAACCTTACCGCCAGTTGCTTTGAAATCTCTTAAGAATTTCAGAGCATTGATGGTTTCACCCTTTTCAAGCTTCAGAGTACCCGGTTTATTTGCACCTGTTGCAACGATCACTGCGTCATAACCCTGTGCTTTTAATTCCTGTACGGATTTCACTTCTGTACCTGTTTTGATCTCCACACCCATCTTCTGGATGAAGGAAACATCTTTATCGATTGCATCATCAGAGATACGGAATCCCGGGATCACATAACGGATCACGCCGCCGGCTTTCTCTTCTTTCTCAAATACTGTTACAGAAGCACCTGCTCTTGCAAGGAAGTATGCAGAAGCAATACCTGCAGGACCTGCACCTACAACAGCTACTTTCTTACCGTCTGCTGTGCCTGCTTTGATCTCACCGATCACTGTATCATATCCGTTTTGTGCTGCGATGAGCTTAGTGTTGCGGATATTTACAGGTTCTTCATAGAAGTTACGTGTACATTTGTACATACAGTTGTGCGCACAGAGAGTACCTGTGATAAATGGAAGTGCATTTTTCTCAAGGATAACTCTTAATGCCTGTGCATAATCGCCTTCTCCTGCCAGCTTCACATAGGTTGTGATATCCTGGTGGATCGGACATCCTTCTTCGCATGGAGCAAAGAAACAGTCAAGGAGCGGAACCTCTGAATCAGTTTTTCTCTTAGGAAGCGGTTTGATGCTCTTTACATGGTGAGTATCTTTTTTCGCATCCTCGGCCAGCTGCTCAAGTGCAGCTACATCAATGCCTTTCCATTCTTTCACACCGTCAGCCATTACTTTCTCTGCCATCTGGGTAAATCTCTGATATCCGCCCGGCTTCAGAAGTGTAGTTGCCACTGTTACAGGCCATACACCACATCCGACGATACGGTCGATATTATAGTAATCAGCACCGCCTGAATAAGCGATACGGAGTTTTCCGTCAAATTCCCGGGAAAGTCTGGCTGCAAGAGAAATGGATAACGGGAAAAGAGATTTTCCGGACATATACATTTCTTCGCTTGGAAGCTCATTTCTTGTAACATCTACAGGGAATGTATTGGTGATCTTCACACCAAACGCAAGGTTCAATTCATCTGCAAGTGCCTGCAGTCTCTTAAACATCGGAATCGCATCTTCGTACTGTAAGTCATCTTTGAAATGGAAATCACCAAATACCATATAATCATATCCCATGTCATCCATGGTCTTTCTGGCAAATTCATATCCCAGGAGAGTCGGGTTACATTTGATAAATGTGTTCAAATGTTTCTCTTTAAACAGATGATTTGCAATGCTCTCAATCTCGTTTGGAGGACATCCATGGAGAGTAGAGATTGTTGCGGAATTACAGATATCAGACGGAATCGCCTCAATATCCTCTTTTGTAACTTTTTCAAATTTATCTACATTGTCCAATAACCACTGTTTACATTCTTTAAAGATTTCAGTATCTTTTGCTTCCATCATACTGTCAATGAAAGTATTAACCTTTGGCTCTTTGATCCCTGCAAGATCATATCCAACGGAAATATTGAACTGGAATCCGTCCTGTGCACCCAGATCAAATTCTTTGGCGATCACATGCAGGATAAACCATGCTTTAATATATTCTCCCATTGCCTGAGGAACATAAAGCTCTGTAGACCATTCACAGTTATATCCTTCATCATCTGCAAGGATACATGGTCTGTTGATACAGGCTGCAAGCTCTGCACCGTCCATCTTCTGAACTGTTTTCAGCTCAAAGAAACGTGCGCCTGCATAGTAAGAAGCAACAATGTTCTGTGTTAACTGTGTATGCGGTCCTGCAGCAGGTCCGATCGGTGTTTCCAGATTTCTCTCAAATATATTCAGCTTCCTGTCAGTTTCCGCTGCATAAGCTCTGTGCTGTCCGAAAACTGTTCCTTTTGTTTTCTTTTCTTCTAATACCCAGTTCATTAACTGTTCAAAGGGCATACAGGTCATGACTTCACTCATAATCCGATCCTCCATTATTTCATACGGTATGGCTTCTCTCCATCCGTTCTATATTTTATTTACATTTATTTTTGCCAGGCAGAAAACTTATCTTTTTTACAATTCTTTACAGATTAACCATTAATATCATCTGCAAGTTCTTTTGCAGCCTGACGGCAGTCTGCCATAACTTTTGCCTCGTCGCATACAAGGACTTCGCGGTCTTTCATCAGGACTTTACCGTTACATACAGTAGTCTGGACCATGCTTCCGTTTACACCGAACATCAGATGTCCGTTAATGTTGCTTTCATTCATTGGTGTCAGCGGATCATAATCGATCACGATCACGTCTGCTGCCGCACCCTCTTTCAGGACACCGAGCTGTTTCTTAAAGTATCTGTTTGCAATCTTTGCATTTCCTTCAAAAAGCATCTGTGGAACTTCTCCCCAGGCTGCGTTCGGGTCGCAGAGGCTGTGTTTGTGTAAAACATTTGCAACCTTCCAGGATTCCATCATATCATGAGTATATCCGTCTGTACCAAGACCTGTGAGGATTCCCTTCTGTACCATTCTCATGGTTGGAGGACATCCGCATGCATTACCCATGTTAGATTCCGGGTTATGTACAACCATGGTATCTGTATCTTTGATCAGATCCATTTCATGTTCATTCACATAGATACAGTGACCGAGTAAAGTCTTCGGTCCAAGGATGTTCCAGTCATGAAGACGGTCAACAATACGTTTGCCATGCTCTTTCAGACACTGATGGAGATCGTAAATGCCTTCTGCTACATGGATGTGATATCCAACACCTTCCGGTTTCAGTTCATTGCAGAGAGCCATTGTCTCATCAGAGATTGTAAAGGATGCATGCATACCCATCATTCCGGCGATCATATCACTGTCGTCTGCAAGTGCATGCTTGATAAAATTCACGTTCTCCATTACAGATTCTCTGGATTTCTCCATTCCGTCACGGTCAGAAATCTCATAGCAGAGGCAGGTACGCACACCTAAATCCTTCGCAGCTTCCTCGATCGCATTGAGGGAACCTGTAATATGGCCAAAACTTGCATGATGGTCAAACACTGTGGTTACACCGTTCTTGATAGAATCAATGTATGTAGCATATGCAGAAAGCTTTGTCTGCTCCAGTGTCAGATGACGGTCAACTGTCCACCATAAGCCATCCAGAATATCCAGAAATCCCTGAGGATTATATCCGTTAATGCTTAAGCCTCTTGCGAAGGAGCTGTAGATATGCTCATGGGCATTAATAAATGCCGGCATGATAACCCCACCCTTCGCATCAACAAATTCAGCATCCGGATAAACTTTCTTTACCTCTTCAGTTACCCCCACCATTACTATGGTGTTACCATCCATTGCTACAGCACCATTCTCCAGAAATGGATTGGATGCGTCCTGTGTGATCATTCTTCCATTACCAATTACCAGCATATAGTTCCTCCCTTTCACTTGTCAAAAAACTACCAATTCGATACTGCATTTTTACCTTTTGTTTAGGAATTATGTACTAATACTGTAACATACTTCTCCGAATAATGCAAGTAGAATTTACAAAAACTTTTGGTTTTTCAAACTTTTTTTAGGTTTTATACTATCTCCGGTGAACAGATAAAAAAGAACGGGGCAGTCATTGATGACAATGAACAACCTCGTTCATTTTTTTGATTTTCCTGTTTTCTGATGAAGCTGATTTTATGACAAATTTTCAGGTTTGTCAACAATTTTTGTAAGATAGGAGAGTTATCCTTCCATAATCGCAGAATTAACCCTGAGCTGTTTTCGTCCATTCTTCCAGAGATTCTCATCCAGCTCCACCTCATAGCCGCCGCCATTTCTCACATGCCACTCATAAAATGGTTTCTGTATATCTGCATACTCTTCCATGATATTCATGATCGTACCGCCATGGATGACAAGTGCCGCCTCTGCCACATGGCTGCGGATACATCCGGACACAACCCTGTCAAATCCTCTCAGGTTTCTGCTTTTAAACCCTTCCCTGCTTTCTCCTCCCGGAAAAGGCAGAGTACCGTTGCTGTCAATCCATTCCTGATAGTGCGGATTACCTTCCAGCTCTTTATAGTTCTTATTTTCAAACTCTCCGAAATCACATTCTGCCAGCTCTTCAATAATATGTACCGGCTCTCCCGGAAAAAGAATCTCTGCTGTCTGCACGCATCGTTTCAGAGGACTTACATAAACCGCCTGAACCTTTGGATAATCCATCTTATGCAGAAACTCTGTTCCCTCCTGACATAACGGCTCATCCGTTGTGCCGATATATCTGGAAAGTTTATTCCCTTCTGTTTTTCCATGTCTGATCAGCCATAATTTAATCATCTTTGATCACCGTTCCAATCCCGCAGATCACGCGCGTCACCTTATGGCTGTATGCTGCCAGCTTCGTACATACACGCCCTACAGCCTCTCTGTATTTTCTGTCAAAAGCATCCACAGGTACAACCCCGTACCCTACTTCCTGAGAGACAAGGACAATATCCGGATTCTTACAGATGATTTTTTCCGCAAGATCTGACACATCCTTTCCATTCTCCAGTTCACTGCGGATATACTGCTGAAAACCAGTCACACCCTGAGCATTCATCAGTTCCTCCTCTGTGACAGAACCGCCGTCACTCCACCTTAACTGTGGATACTGTTTCCTGGCATATTCAGTCTTTCCCTGATATGCACCGCCGATTATCATTTCCATACTCTTCTCCTCAAAAATTAGAAACCACCGCCAGGATCAATGCCATCCCAACTTCACAGATACAAAGAAAGAATCCTGAAATATCCCCGGTTGTCCCGCCAAAGTACTTCATCGCAATATGATGATAATACCAGAAAATCAGCAAAGCTCCCACAAAAGCCAGACTTCCCCATACAGGCCGGATCAAAATCATTCCCGCAGCCAGAAGCACCAGATAGACGATCAGCACATTTCTCGAGAGCACATCTGAAGAATTTCTGGAAAACTCAGCAACTGTACCGTCTGCCTTTGCTTTCGGAAAGGTAATAACTCCAATCCCTGACAGACATCTGGAAACCATAAAACCAAGGCTCAGAATTCCGATCGCCCTCATATTCTCTGCACTGTTAAACAACTGACTGTAAGCGCCGTACCAGGCAATGAAATATACCGCCGCAGTAATAACGGCAAAAGCACCTGCATGGGAATCCTTAAGAATCTCCAGCCTTCTGCTTCTCTCCTGCCAGGAACTCAGGGCATCCGAAGTATCCAAAAGACCATCCACATGGATCCCGCCTGTCACAAATACAGGTACCAGCACCAGCACTGCTGTCACGAATCCCGGCTGATACCCAAACCGAAGTCCCAGATATGCCACCAGCATAGTCAGCCCGCCGATCACAGTTCCGATAAACGGAAAAAAGCAGAACATATACTTCATATTTCCCTTTGTCCAGTCAGCGCGGGGCATGGGAATCTTAGAAAACATGGCAAATGCCACCTTAAAATTATTCCATAAAGATTTCATTGATCAATTCCTCTTTTTCATATTATGGCAATCCTGTCAAATATATTATTTGCAAAGATTGCTGCAGGTATCTGCAGATTTGTGAAAGACTGGTATCCCATATATAACTTCCACCACTTCATCAGCTCTCTGCGCAGCAGCCTGATTGATTTTTCCCAGATATTCCAGATAAGAATCCATATCTCCATCAAACACAACCGCATCTGAAAAAATCTCATTTGTAACGATTACCACATGAGCAGCCTGTTCCAGCAGATTCTCAATCCCTTTTGTAACTTCCGAAACTGTCCGGTCATGGGCTCCCTGTTCTTCAAACATTTCATTTGCCACCAGATTCGACATACATTCCAGAAGCACCACACATCCGGCAGGCAGTTTCACATTTTTGAGCCCTGTATAGCACTCAACTGTCTCGAAACCTTTTCCTGCACGCATCTTTTGGTGTCTCTCGATCCTTTTATGGCTCTCTTCATCAAAAGGGTGCATGGTCGCTATGTAAATCCTCTGTGCATCCCCGAAAGAAAGCACCCTGTCTTCCGCAAAAGCAGATTTTCCGCTCCCGCTTCCCCCTGTCACAAGCGTCAGCATTATTTCAGCTCCTCATACTGTTCCACATGGATATCGTCAAAAGTACTCATAGAATGATAAACCGCTGCTGCCAGATCAAGGATCGGGAATAAAGCTACTGCTCCGGTTCCCTCGCCCAGACACATATCCGCATGAATGATTGCCTCTTTCCCCATATTCTCAAGGATCAGATGGGCAGCCGGCTCATTTGATACATGGGATGCAAGAATATAATCCCTCGCAGCCGGGCAGATACGCATGGCGATCAGCGCAGAAACACAGGAAATAAATCCGTCCATGACTACAGGAATACCATAAACCGCACCTCCCAGAAAGACACCTGCCATTCCAGCGATATCAAGACCGCCTACCTTTGCCAGAACATCAATGGCATCCTCAGGATCCGGTTCATTTAATGCAATGGCTTTTTGATCGCATTGATCTTGCGCACAAGTCCCTCGCTGGTCAGACCTGCGCCGCGCCCTGTCATCTCTTCCACCGGCTGTTTCAGCAACACAGAAGCAACTGCACTGCTGGTGGTTGTATTTCCGATTCCCATTTCCCCTGTTGCCAGAATCCGGTAGCCCTTATCATTCAGTTCCCTTACCATGTCAATGCCTGCTTCAAGCCCCTTTACAGCCTGTTCTCTTGTCATGGCAGGACCCTTGGTCATATTCTGTGTACCATAGGCAATTTTATGGTCTGTGCGGACTTTTGTATCCGTCACCATCCCCATATCCACCGGAAAAATTCTCCGCATGGTTCTGCTTACACATCACACCGACAGATGTGTCATATTTCAGAAAATTCTCGGCACGATGGCAGTAACTTCCTGTCCGGTCTGTGTCACACCCTCTTCTACCACGCCATTATCCGCGCACATGGCAATCAGACCTCTCCTGGAAAGATCCACCTCTGCGTTTCCTGTAATTCCCGCGATCTGGATCAAAAGAGTCTCCAGTTTTCCAAGAGAATGCAGTGGTTTCGCAATACTGTCCCATCTTTTCTGTGCAATCTCCATGGCATTGTGATCTAATGGCTTAATCTTTGCAATAGCTTCTTCCAGAGTCATGAGTTTTCCCTCTCTTTTCCTTCATTATTTTGATTTCCCTGTTGTAAACACAAAAAATTTTACTGAATACATAATTCAGTATCAACACAATAAACTGTGTCAGGAATTTCCCGATCATATCATTAAGCCCCATCACTGACACAAGCAGCCATACACCGCCAACCTCGATCACCATAGTGATCAGTCTGGCACTGACAAATTTGCAGAATGGCTGAACATGATCCTTCAATGTCTCGCATTTATCCTGAAAAACATACTTCGAATTTACCACATAGGCAAACAGGATCGCCAGGATGATCGAAATAATATTGGCGATATTCAGCTCCACCTTCAGCTTTCTGAGAATGAAAAAGCTGACCAGATTTACCATAGTGGTACATCCGCCAAAGAAAATATAGCGGATAACGGAACTTTCATACATTTTTCTGATCCATTGCTTCATAAAATATATCCTCTCAGTCCTGTATATTTCCATTCTTAATTACTTTTGAAATAATATATCTCGGTCTGCGCTTTACTTCTTCATAAATCTTGGAAATATAATATCCAATGATCCCAAGACTGATCATCATGGCACTTCCCACCAGAAGCAGCACCATCAGCAGGGTGGTATAACCTTCCACTGCAGAACCTGTAAAATACTGCACAAGCGAATAGACCATAAGGACCAGCGAACAGGCAAAACATATCGCTCCTGTGATCGTAACAAACTGCAGCGGAAAAGTAGTAAATGCCACGATATTTGTGAAACGCATATTTCACCAGCGCCCAGGGAGACCACTTGGAAACGCCGGCCTCTCTCTCCTGCACCTCAAATTCCACACTGGTAGTCTTATATCCCACCCAGGAAGAAGTAGCCCGAAAGAACATATTCCTCTCAGGCATAGACAGAATACTGTCCACAGCCTTCCTGTCCATCATCTTAAAATCCGAGGCATCCTTCATATTTACCTTAGTTGCCTTAGACATGATATCATAGAAAAATCCGGCACATTCTTTATGTAAAAAGCCCTCTTTTCCTCTGTCTGCCTTCACACCCTCGATCACTTCATAGCCTTCCTGCCACAGCCTGTACATCTCAATAAGCGTCTGCGGCGGATGCTGCAGGTCACAGTCCATGACAGCCACCACATCTCCACAGGCCTGCGCCAGTCCTGCAAAAATCGCTGCTTCCTTTCCGAAATTTCTGGAAAAAAGAACGCCTGTCACATTCGCATCCCTCTCTCCTGCCTTCTGAATTTCTTCCCATGTCCGGTCGCCGGAACCATCGTTTACAACCACCAGCTCATAGGGAATCTTCGCTTCTGTAAGAACTTCCGCCAGCACCCGACAGGTTTTCCCAACCATCAGCTCCTCATTATATGCCGGAAGTACCACTGATAATTTACTCATGATGTCATTCCTCATTTTGTTTCATTCATATACAACAGACTAGTTTCTCATTCACTGTCTGTTACTCCTGTAAATATTTTCTATAATGTCAGGGGCAAAAGGTTATTTTACTCCTAAGCACTTTACAGCTCCCGCAATTCTTATTTCTACTTTATTATACACAAATTTACAGAAATGTCCATTCCAACAATCTGCATGCTCCAGTGTGTCAAACACTTCACAGGATAGTAGCACGTATATTACTGTTCTCTTCGTTCTCAGTAATGAGACTCAAATTCATCCCAGACTTTCCTGAAGCAATGGAATTTGGATTACTTTTTCTTCCTGAACACCAGCATTACATATATAACCAGCCCCAGAACAGAAAGAAGCATTCCCGCTTTCAGGTAAGGTGTGCAATATGTAAGGCGTATCTCATGTGAACCAGGTTCCAGTTCCAGAGCCATAAACATGGTATTCGCCTTCTGAAGCTTCGTTTCTTTCCCGTCCACATAAGCCGTAAATCCCTTACTGTACGGAACAGACAACACAAGAGCTTTCTTTTCGGAAACACTGATATCCCCTGTAATCTCATTCGTTCCCATTTTTACATTCTCGAGAGCTTCTTCACCCAGCTTCACAGTTTTTTCCTCAATCCCCTGCACCGGCTGACTCACAACCCTTAATTTATCATAGGTATAAACACCCGTATTAGCAAAGGTGATCGTCATAGTACGAACTCCTGATCTGGAATATCCCATATTGCAGAGAAAATCATGCCGTCCACTGTAGGCATTATACTTATCTGTAAAAATCTTTATGGTCTTGGTCACATCATTGGAGCTGACTGTCATAGCCGCTTCCTTTGATTCCTTCCAGTATCGCCACCGGCTGTCCTCATCAAGAACCTTATTTTGGTCATACTCAGACATCTTCTTCCACTGACTGTTACCAATCAGTTCTCTCGGTGAAAGACTGTCATAATCCAGATTATCTGCGATCAGGTAATTCTCACTGTCCGTAAGACCATGGAACACAAGCTTCAGCTGCGCCCCTTCCTTCGTCACCCTGATTGCTCCCTTAGACAGAGCACAACCATCCCCTGTCTCCATACGATACTGGATATTCTCATTATCAGCATCAACAGATGCCTCAGGCAGTGTACTCTCCTCAAGCACCACACCGTCCATCAAAGCCTGCTGCTTTTTTACCACATCCATTTTCTCATATTCCGATTCAGGAATATGACTGTCATAAGTATAACCCAGAGGCAGTGCATTCTCATTCTCATAAGCCCTGCACTCACTTTTTCCCTTTCCTGCAGAGCCCTTCTCTTTATTATATCCATAGGAAAGATAGCGGAAATTATCACCACTTATCACAAAATATTTCACAGAAGCCAGCCTGTCCAGGATCGTCCTTCCGTCCAGGTTCTCATAATGCTGCTCCCATGGCGTATTCAGATACATTTCACTGAAAAAATCACTGATACTGCTGTTTGCAAGACTGAAATAATAAGCAGTACTGTTCGTACCCATATACATAGAAGTATTATCATAGGGCAATGCCCCATACTGGTCATAACGATAGACACCTGAATCCCCGGCGGCAAGAACCGCCTTATCCGTATTCGACTCCAGCTTATCCAGCGACTCCTCTTCGGCTGCAAACTCTGACAGATAATCCTTCTCATAAGAATACTGATAAGAAACATTCAACATAATGCTCACCACAAGCAAAGCACTGAGAAGCCCGCACATATACTTCCCCTGCAGAAAAATATTTCCAAAAGAAGTAACCGTAAACACAGCCAATACCAGAACCAGCACACCTGCCATATTTCTCTGCGTTCTGGCAGCTTTCGCAAACAGAGCCAGCACACAATACGCCACCGTCATGACAAAAATCTTCTTCTTTTCCCTCACAGTCAGAGTAAACAGCTCAGGATATGCCTTCACAAAAATATACGCGATCATCATCCCATAAGCCCAGATCCACCTGTTGGACACATAAGAGAAACCATTGAGCACATGCCCTGCAAAAGGCACCAGCAAAAACAGATTCAACAGCCCAAATCCTAATTTCAGATCCAGGTACTTCTTCTTCCTGGAAAAAAGCACAAACACACCTGCCATAGCAACAGCAGAATACCCGGCAACCCCCACTGGATCATATTCTCCCCGATCAGATCACCCAGATACTTCTCATAATAAATTTTATCATATAAAAGAGGCACATAATTCTCAGCCTGAAACCTATCCGTACCAAAAATCGTCATGACCACCGGAATAAAAATAACCGCCGCGATCATCAAAGCCACCACATAATAGCCGATAAACTTCACCAGCCATCTCAGAACATCCTTCACACTTCTCTCACTGAAAATCCCAAAATACCGGAAAGCCGCATAAATAAACATAAAAATACAGATCATATAAAAGAAATAGAAATTCGACATAGCCGAAACCGCAGTCGCCCAGATAAACAGCCATGGCTTCTCCCTCTTATAAATCTTATCAATCCCCATCAGAACCAGTGGCAGATAAATCATAGGATTGGAAAAATACGGATGCTTCATAGCCGCATAAATCGTCCATCCCGCAAAAATATAGATCAACGTTCCCATAAACGTCGCCTGCTTCGGATTCTTATGATAAAAACAAAAAACACTAAAAGAAATCCCCGCCAGATAAATCCTCAGAAAAATCAGAACCTCATACAAAACCTCCGTCTTATCCGCCGGCACAAACACAGACAACAAAGTCAGCGGATCCCCGATCACATAATAATGCAAAGTTGTAAGAATATCCGAACCATACCCGATATTCATATCCCACATAGGCAATTCCAGCTTATGCTCTACAAAAATCGTATGCAGAACCTCCCTCAGATACCGCCCATAATACGCCAGAGAATTTAAATGCTGTGGAATCCCGTCATGACTCCACACCAAAGACTTCCCATTCCCCGCAAACTGATAATAGATAAAAAAAGAAATAACCCCAAATACAAGCGTATATAATAAGTAGAAATCCTTCTTACTATCCCTGCTCACAAATCTCCTCATAACCGCTCCTTTATATTCTATCATTCTAAACCGAGTTATAAAGTTCTCACTGATTATAGACAAATATCCAATACTTGTCAAATTTATAGCCAACATTATTTCATTGTTTAAGAACGACGAAAGTATTTAAATCAGCCAACAACCAGCCGGGGAATGACAGAACATCTGAGGCGAATCTCGAGGGTTCATGTAATTTCTTAGTATTTGGAAAGCCGCGTTATTCAGAAATTGCTCACTGTTTGAGCGAAGCGAGTTTGAGCAATTTCTGAATGTTTTTAGCGGTTTTTCAAATACTTAGAAATTACATGGTTCCGAGACTGAGCCTCAGATGTTCTGCCATTCCCCGGCGTCCCCTTTTTAAGCAATACATAAAAGGACCGCGATACAAAAAGTACCGCGGCCCACATATATCGTCTGGACACTATAAATAGCTCTATCTATTTATTTTTTAATGATTTATAAACTTGTTTACAGTCGTTCAAAAACCGAAAAGATTATTCAGCGCTATGAAGAGCGATCAGCTTCTGCAGATATTCAAATCTAGCCTTAGCCTCAGCCTCATTCTTAGCAAACAGTCTTGCAGCCTTCTCAGGATTCTGACGTTTCAGAGAGTTGTAACGAACCTCACCGTCAAGGAATGCCTGATAATCTTCCATGCTCGGAGCCTTGGAATCAAGAGAGAACTTGTTTCCTTCAGCTGCAGGATTGAATCTGAAGTTATGCCAGTATCCAACCTTAACTGCTAATTCTTCCTCTGTCTGAGCTTTTGCCATACCTTTCTTAATACCATGATTGATACATGGAGCATAAGCGATGATCAGAGATGGTCCCGGATAAGCCTCAGCCTCTGCAATAGCTTTTACAGTCTGGTTGAAGTCAGCACCCATGGAAATCTGAGCAACGTATACATAGCCATAGCTCATAGCGATGGAAGCCATATCTTTCTTCTTAGTCTCTTTACCGCCTGCAGCGAACTGAGCGATAGCACCTGTAGGTGTAGACTTGGAAGACTGTCCACCTGTGTTAGAATAAACCTCTGTATCGAATACCATAACGTTGATGTCACGTCCACTAGCGAGAACATGGTCAACACCACCGAATCCGATATCGTAAGCCCATCCGTCACCACCGAAGATCCACTGGGATTTCTTAGCCAGGAAATCTTTCTGAGCAAGGATTTCTTTTGCTTTGTCACATCCGCAAGCTTCAAGAGCAGCAACAAGTTTGTCTGTAGCAGCGCCGTTTGTAGCACCTACAGCAAATGTATCCAGCCATTCCTGACCAGCTGCCTTAACGTCTTCGTTTGTTCCGTTAGCAACAACGTCTTCAACTTTTGCTTTTAAGCCATCGCGGATAGCTCTCTGAGCAAGAAGCATACCATAACCAAACTCAGCGTTATCTTCGAACAGAGAGTTGGACCATGCAGGACCCTGTCCCTTAGCGTTTACTGTGTATGGTGTAGATGGTGAGGAGTTACCCCAGATAGAAGAACATCCTGTTGCGTTTGCGATGTACATTCTGTCACCGAACAGCTGAGTGATCAGTTTAGCGTATGGTGTTTCACCACATCCTGCACAAGCTCCTGAGAACTCAAGCAGAGGCTGTTTGAACTGGCTGCCTTTAACAGTTGCTTCTTTAAATTTAGCGATAACATCTTCTTTAACCGGCAGTTTAACTGTGTAGTCAAAGTATTTCTGCTCGTCTGCGCTTGCTTCAAGGTTTTCCATAGCAAGTGCTTTCGCACCCTTCTTACCTGGGCAAACGTTTACACAAGAACCACATCCTGTACAGTCAAGTGCGGATACGGACATTGTGAATTTATATTCTTTCATACCTGTAAGGTCTAATGTCTTCATGCCTTCAGGAGCATTAGCTGCTTCTTCAGCTGTCAGAGCTACAGGACGGATAACTGCGTGCGGGCAGACATAAGCACATCTGTTACACTGGATACAGTTTTCCGGATTCCATACAGGAACGTTAACTGCGATACCACGTTTCTCATATGCAGCAGAGCCTGATGGTGTAGTACCATCTACATAATCCTTGAATGCAGATACAGGTAAGGAGTTACCTTCCTGAGCATTAACTTTAGCCTGGATATTGTTAACGAAATCGATAACATCCTGACGTCCTTCTGTTGCATGAGTCATATGAAGACCTTCGTCCTCAGCGTTCTTCCAGCTTTCCGGAACCTGGATCTCTACAACCTGTTTAGCACCAGCGTCGATAGCTGCCCAGTTCTTCTGTACGACATCATCACCTTTACGTCCGTATGTTGCCTTGGCAGCAGCTTTCATAAGGTCGATTGCCTGATCTTCTGGAATGATTCCTGTCAGTTTGAAGAATGCAGACTGAAGGATTGTGTTGATACGTGTTGGTCCCATGCCAGTTTCAATACCGATCTTAACACCGTCGATTGTGTAGAATTTGATATTGTGGTTAGCGATGAAAGCTTTTACCTGTCCTGGTAAATGTTTCTCAAGACCTTCCATATCCCATGCACAGTTAAGGAGGAATGTACCACCGTCAACAAGTTCCTGAACCATGTTGTATTTGTTTACGTAGGATGGATTATGACATGCTACGAAGTTTGCTTTGTGGATCAGGTATGTGGATTTGATCGGTTTCTTACCGAAACGTAAGTGGGACATTGTAACACCACCGGACTTCTTGGAGTCATAATCAAAGTAAGCCTGTGCGTACATGTCTGTGTTGTCACCGATGATCTTGATGGAGTTCTTGTTGGCACCTACAGTACCATCAGCTCCCAGACCCCAGAATTTACAGTTTGTTGTTCCTTCAGGAGTTGTTACGATCGGAGCACCTGTCTCAAGGGAAAGGTTAGTAACATCATCAACGATACCGATTGTGAATTTTTCTTTAGCAGTGTTCTCATAAACAGCTACGATCTGTGCAGGTGTAGTATCTTTGGAACCTAAACCATAACGTCCGGAGAATACTTTTACGCCGCCGAATTTGCTGTCTTTTAATGCTGCTACAACGTCAAGGTACAGTGGCTCGCCAAGTGCACCCGGCTCTTTAGTTCTGTCAAGAACTGTGATCTGTTTTACAGATTCCGGAATTGCATCGATGAGTGCCTGTGCGCAGAATGGTCTGTAAAGACGAACTTTAACAACACCGACTTTCTTTCCTGCTGCTGCAAGGTAGTCGATTGTCTCCTCGATTGTATCGTTTACAGATCCCATAGCAACGATTACGTGTTCTGCATCAGCAGCTCCGTAGTAGTTGAATAATTTGTAATCTGTACCGATCTTAGCGTTAACTTTGTCCATGTACTCCTGTACGACTGCCGGAAGAGCATCGTAGTATGGGTTACATGCTTCTCTTGCCTGGAAGAAGATATCCGGGTTCTGAGCGGAACCTCTCTGACATGGGTGATTCGGATTCAGGGCATGGTTACGGAATGCAGCGATTGCATCCATATCTGCCATATCCTTCAGATCTTCATAATCCCATGTCTCAATCTTCTGAATCTCGTGTGATGTACGGAATCCATCGAAGAAGTTGATGAACGGAACTTTACCTTTGATTGCTGAAAGGTGAGCAACAGGTGTTAAGTCCATAACTTCCTGTACAGAAGATTCGCAGAGCATTGCGCATCCGGTCTGACGACAGGCCATAACGTCGGAATGATCTCCGAAGATGGAAAGTGCGTGAGAAGCAAGTGCACGTGCAGATACGTTGAATACTGCAGGTAACTGCTCACCGGCAATTTTGTAAAGGTTCGGGATCATAAGTAACAGACCCTGAGATGCTGTATATGTTGTTGTTAAAGCACCTGCTGCCAGAGATCCGTGTACAGCACCTGCTGCACCAGCCTCAGACTGCATTTCAGTTACCTGAACTTCCTGTCCGAAAATGTTCTTTCTTCCCTGGGTTGCCCATTCATCTGTTGCTTCCGCCATAACAGATGAAGGAGTGATCGGGTAAATAGCGGCTACATCTGAGTATGCATATGAAGCATGAGCAGCTGCATGGTTACCATCCATGGTTTTCATCTTTCTTGCCATAGTTTGTTTTTCCTCCTTAAAGGTTGATGAAAATTAATTATTTATTTCAAGGCATAAGTAAAATATACCTCAAATTTCATTGTAGATTATAACATAATCTTCTGCCTGTGTCCAATTTGTTTTGACATATTTTGTATCTTCTGAGGTACAAAGCAGGGATTTTCTGTTATTTCAGTAGCAAATATGTGCATTTTTCGAGTTGCATATAACTAACATTATGCAGATATGCCAAATTTCGGACAAATCAGGCAGATAAAAGTGAAAAAAAGGAGGCTCTACGCCTCCTCCATGATCTGCTGTATTGTTTTTCTCTTAAGGAGACTTATCAGTTCATCCTGTACAGATAACAATTCTCTATGTACCAGACATGGTAATCCATCCTGTCCGTCTCTGACACAGTTATATTTCGGATCCAGACATTCGATGATAAACATATCCGGATCAATCGCTGAATAAACCTCATATAAAGTCAGCTCATCCAGTCCCCTGTTCAGAGAATAACCACCATGTACGCCTCTGTATCCCTTCACGATCTCTGCCTTCTGAAGTTTCTTCAGGATCTTATAGGCAAAAGGAGCGGTGATCGCTTCTTTCTCACAGATATCGGATACGCTCAGTCTGCTCTCTCCCCAAAGCGCACGTACCACTCGAACTGCATAATCGCACTCTCTTGTAATAAACATAGTCTTTGCAACCTCTCTAAAATTAATTATCCTTTACTGTCCACATCGCTGTTCTGTATAAAACAATGGAAACAGTAATCGTTATTTCTGTCATATCAATGCCTCATATTTCTGTCCGTCAAGAGGCTATATTTATTCTATATTATAACAGTGCTTCTTTTTTTTGTAAATAAAAGAACCCAAAAAAGCAAAAAACAGTTGCAAATTTCCCAATTTACGGTACAATGATAAACGGTTGTAACTTATATAATAGGAAATAATGTAACTGTTTCCTGCGAAAGATACGTTTTCCATAAACAATCTGCCGGACAGTTACTGCAAAACAATAATTTCACGAAAAAGAGGTATGATATGATTTCAGCAAACAATATTACATTGCGCGTAGGTAAAAAGGCCCTCTTCGAAGATGTAAATATCAAATTTACTGAGGGCAACTGCTACGGTCTCATCGGTGCAAACGGTGCCGGTAAGTCCACATTCCTTAAGATCCTTTCCGGACAGTTAGAGCCTACCAACGGTGACGTTGTTATCACTCCCGGCCAGCGTCTCTCTTTCCTGCAGCAGGATCACTTCAAATATGATGCATATACAGTTCTGGATACTGTTATCATGGGTAACAAGAGACTGTATGAGATCATGAAAGAAAAAGATGCTATCTATGCAAAAGCGGACTTCACTGATGAAGACGGTATCCGTGCCAGTGAACTGGAAGGCGAATTTGCAGAGATGAACGGATGGGAAGCAGAATCTGATGCTGCTACTCTTCTGAATGGTCTTGGAATTGAAACCGATCTCCACTATTCCCAGATGGCTGACCTTACAGGAAGCCAGAAGGTCAAAGTTCTTCTGGCGCAGGCACTGTTTGGTAATCCGGACATTCTTCTTCTGGATGAGCCTACCAACCACCTTGATCTGCCTGCTATTGAATGGCTCGAAGAATTCCTGATCAACTTTGACAACACTGTCATCGTTGTATCCCATGACCGTTACTTCTTAAATAAAGTATGTACTCATACAGCAGACATCGACTACGGCAAGATTCAGCTCTATGCCGGAAACTATGACTTCTGGTTTGAGTCCAGCCAGCTCCTCATCAAACAGATGAAGGAAGCCAACAAGAAGAAAGAAGAAAAGATCAAAGAACTTCAGGAATTTATTTCCCGATTCAGTGCCAACGCTTCCAAGTCCAAACAGGCGACTTCCCGTAAACGTGCCCTGGAAAAGATCCAGCTTGACGATATGCGTCCGTCCAGCCGTAAATACCCATACATCGACTTCCGTCCAAACCGCGAGATCGGTAACGAAGTCCTTATGGTGGAGAACCTTTCCAAGACCATCGACGGTGTAAAAGTTCTGGATAACATTTCTTTCACACTCGGACATGATGACAAGGTAGCTTTCGTCGGTGCCAACGAACAGGCAATCACTACTCTGTTCAAGATCTTAGTTGGTGAAATGGAACCGGATGAAGGAAATTATAAATGGGGTGTTACCACTTCCCAGGCATATTTCCCTAAGGACAACACTGCAGAGTTCGATAATGACCTTACTATTACAGACTGGCTGACACAGTATTCCGAGATAAAGGATGCTACTTATGTTCGTGGATTCCTCGGACGTATGCTCTTCCCCGGTGAAGACGGCATCAAACGTGTACGCGTTCTTTCCGGTGGTGAGAAAGTCCGCTGTCTTCTTTCCAAGATGATGATCTCCGGTGCAAATATCCTGATCCTGGATGAGCCCAACCAACCACCTCGATATGGAGAGCATCACAGCACTGAACAACGGTCTGATCAAATTCCCGGGTGTTATCCTTTTCACCTCACATGACCATCAGTTCGTACAGACAACAGCCAACCGTATCATGGAAATCCTTCCAAACGGAACCATGATCGACAAGATCACTACTTACGATGAATATCTGGCAAGTGATGAGATGGCTAAGAAACGTCACGTATTCGAGATCAATGAAGAGGACGCTTCCGATAACTAAAGAATAAAATACAGGGTACGGCTTAGCCGTACCCTGTTATTTTATTCTGTCTTCATGATAATATCCGCCAGCTTTCCGCCTGTCACCTTAAGCAGATCAGCAAGGGGGAACCTTCAGTGTCAGTCCGATACGACCGCCACTCACATAAATCTCCTCAAATTCTCCTGCAGATGCATCAAACACAACAGGATAAGGTTTCTTCATTCCCAGCGGACTGCAGCCGCCTCTCACATATCCGGTAATCTTTGTGATATCCTTCACATGGATCATGTCCACTGTCTTCTCACCGACAGCCTTTGCAGCCGCCTTACGGTCAACTTCCTTTTCAATCGGAACTACAAAAACGAAATAACCGCCGCTCTTTCCTTCCATTACCAGAGTCTTAAAAGACTGGTCATAGGGAGCACCAATCTTATCCGCACTGTGGATCCCGTCAATAAATTCATCACATTCATAGGAGAACGCCTCATATTTAACCTTCTGTCTGTCCAGCATTCTCATTGCATTTGTCTTAGCTTCTTTTGCCATTTTTTCTCGCCTGTCCTTTCTGTCCTCTGGCATATATTGATTCCTCCATGTCTCTATCCTGAGACTGCTCAAAACTCTGGTCTTGTCTCAGTTCCTGATTTCGCCTGTAAATCTGCTCAGTGCTTTCTTCATCAACCGTTTCTTCATCCTCTTCATCAGAAACCGGTTTGTTGATAGCAAACTGAATCAACATACCCAGAACTGCAAATCCCACACTCATTCCCAGTCCATAGGGAATATCTGCCAGATTTCCAAGCTGTGCAAGGGAAACCCCTGCCATAATACCACCGATCAAACTTGTAGCCACGATCAGCACTTCCCTGCAGTATTTCACCGCCATGGAACCAAGAGCTACGCCGATCAGAATACATGCAAAAAATACTGCGGAGCTGGTAGGATGCAGGAAATAAATACTGGCCGCCCAGCC
>ENA-OQDT01000238-OQDT01000238.1-human-gut-metagenome-genome-assembly--contig:-NODE-238-length-35968-cov-17.938897_pt1 | contig 35968 bp, 36 predicted proteins | sample MGYA00242786_ERZ504617 | MGnify/ENA primary metagenome ERZ504617 (study PRJEB26092, sample SAMD00036337) | human gut metagenome | host: Homo sapiens | study: EMG produced TPA metagenomics assembly of...
ATTATGATGAGATACAAATGATAGAAAAAAATATAGAGAGTAAAATCCACAGAAGAGGTTCAAAATGCTTGATTTTATACAACAATATTTAACAGGTGAAGAATGGGAGAAGCTTTGCAATTCCTGTTATAGAATGAAATATCAGGAAGAAGGATACCAGGAGATACCGGCTGCTTATAGGGGAGACGGTGGTATTGAAGGTTTTACGAAGACTGGGATTGTTTACCAATGTTATTGCCCGGAAAAAGAATATACAGATGACGATCTATATAAACATATGCGGGATAAAATGACAAAAGATATTGGAAAGTTTATAAGCCCAAAGTATGAAGAGGAATTAAAAGAGCTTGGAGTAAAAAATGTTCATAGATGGCAATTGGTCGTTCCAGAATATAAGGACAAACGTATTCTAAAACATGCTGAGTCAAAGAGACAGGAAGTTCTGAAATACAGACAGGAACACAAAGATCAATGCAGTTATATTTCAACGGATTTTGTCATTGATGTTAAAGTGGCGGAAGACTTTAAGCTGGAAATATCTAGAATCATGCGTAATGATTTGGGTGGCAGAATGGATCTGACTATTTTGAGAAAAAAAGCATATCGACTAGGTCAGATTGTGACAGTGTGAAAGTAAATAACGTGAAACGTAAGATCAAAGCAGTAATGAACGATATCGATGAGGATGACGAAGATTACATAGATTTAGTAAATACATATATGGAGTCATATGTCATAGGGATTGAATTGATGGAGAAGCTTAGAACAGATCAGGTTGATGTGTATGAGCAGATTATCAAGTTGGAACAGGCATATAAAAGAGAAGTTTCGATGAAGACGAAAATGAATACAGACAGTTCGATAAATTATCAGTTGTTTACCACTATTCTTGATGATTTTTCAATCGGTACTGGAAAAAGAATTTCCTTATCTGACCAGAGCATCTGTGGGAGAACTAAAAAGACGATATGGTAAGCAGCTGGCTAGCAGATTGTTCCATGCAGTTTAAGAGTAGGTGATAGCAATGAGGGAAAAGATTAATTTGATTAAGGAAGGAATCGTATTTGATGCAAAACCAGATGCGGTTCCTTTTAATTGGATAATCAAAGTTTTTGAGGGTTTGCCGAACTAATTGAGGGTCAGTCGTGAGGGGCGGGCCCTTTTTAGAATGCCAGTGTTTGAGGGCTTAGTTTGAGGGGCTGGTTTGAGGGATAAACTTGAGGGGCGAGTTTGAGGGTCTGGAATAATTCCAGACCCTCTTAAATAATTAGTCAAAATCATATTCGTTGGGATATGGGATATCATTATCTGATAAGATTTTTTGCAGTGTAAGCGTCAAATAAAACAGTGTATAGAAAAATAACCGTCAGCCTTTTATACTAAAAGGTCAACGGTTATCGACAGAATTCTTTTACAAGAGGATTCCAAGGCAGATAATCATCCAGATATTCAGGATGTTCAAGAAAAGCACTCCCCGGCATGTCGGACAGGATATATTTTATATATTTCATCGGGGCAAGCCCATTCGCTTTCGCTGTCTCTACCAGTGTATAGATTCCTGCACTGGCTTCCGCCCCTTTCGGACTGCCGGAGAACAGCCAGTTCTTTCTGCCGATCACAAAGGGACGGATACAGTTTTCCGCAAGCGAATTACTGATGGAACAATTCCCGTCTTCCAGATAATTCCAAAAACCTTCACGGTTATTTAAGGCGTAATGAAAAGCTTTTGAAAGTTTGGATTTCGGCAGCTCTCCGATGGCACTTTTTTCTGCCCATGACCAAAAAGCCTCGAGAAGAGGTTTCTCGCGGATAAGACGTTCTTTTTTCTTCTGATCAGGAGGGAGCGCCTCCAACTCTGACTCTATGTTAAAGAGTTGATTCAGACGGAGGATTGCTTCCGCAGGTTTTGATGCTTCCGAATTATGGATGTCTTTTGGGAGCGCATCCACGAAAGCCCGGCGCAGATGCGTATAGCAAAGACATCTTTTTACTCCTGAAACTGCATTGTATCCGGAGTAAGCGTCTGTATGGATATAACCTTCATATTCCCTCAGAAACGCTTCCGGATATTTCCCGCTTCGTCCCGGCTGGTACTCGAAGTAGCGGATGGGATTTACAGCATCTCTGATGCTGCAGTAAACCCACATATAGGAATCGGACGTATTTTTCCGTCCCGGTTCTTTCAGCACCTGTACATGTGTTTCATCGATATGAAGGTATCTCTGTTTCAGAAGTTCCAGCTTCAGACGGTGGACGATGTGTACAAGCCAGTCCCGATAGACAACCAGAAGCCAGTTTGACATAGTCGCTCTGCTTAAACGTAATCCCAAAGCCTCCCATTCTTTTTCCTGTCTGTACAGCGGGATGCTTAATTCAAACTTCTGGTGGATGAGCCAGGTGATGGTAGATGCAGATGCCAGAGAATGCAGGACGGGAGGATATGGCACCGGAGCCTTCTCCATATAAGGAGTTCCGTTTTTCCGGCACGACCTGCATTCATACGTTTCCCGGTAATGGTCAATCACCTTGAGTTTTGCAGGGATAAACTGTACTTCCGTGCGGACGAATTCTTCCCCTACTTTCACCATCGTACTCCCGCAGTTATCGCATATCTGTTCCCTTTCATCTATGGTATGGAGTACTTTGCTGTGAGGGAGATTTTTTACCAGTTCTTCCCGCTGACCGGTGTACTTCCTTTTACGTAGGTGCTTCTCTATCTCAACAAGCTCCGGTTCGTGTGCATCAGGATCCGCACAGGTTTCGATTTCATTAAAAAGAGACATCTGCCCCTCGATTTCGAGAGTAGATGTCTTCTCGGATTTTGTTCCATAAAGTTTACGGGTCAGGAAATCAACCTGCTCTTTCAGGAGCCGGACCTGCTGTTCCAGTTCTTTGATATGATTTTTATACTCCTGTTCCGTAGCTGACATAACACGAAAACCCTTTCGCTTCGATAGGATTATTATACCATAGAATCGTCAGATTTCCTAGCATTTCTAAGGATTTTCAGTATTTTCAGACTTATGCGGGAGCCATTTCTGAACCGCCTTTGGCTGCTCCGGGTTCAAACCTTCCAGAAGCCAGCGCAGCTGCTGATCAGAAATCTGTTTTGCTTCTTCGCCGGTCCGCGGCCATTGGAGACGTCCGTTTTCGTACCGTTTGTATAAAAGGCAGAAACCGTCTCCCTCGTAATGGACTGCTTTGATCCGGTCAGCCCTCTTTCCACAGAACAGGAATAAGGAATTGCTGTAAGGATCCAGTTTGAAGTTGTACTGGATGATATCCAGCAAGCCATTGAGCTGCTTCCTCATATCGGTGTAGCCGCATCGGATATAGATTTTCTCCACATGGGAAAGCTCTCCTAACATGACTGCACGGCTTTCAGAATGTTTTCCAGCATCTGGGCAGATGTGCCTTCATAAAGTTCCACTGTTATGGATCCGATATGAAGTATGGCTGCAGGAGTGGAACGGGAAATGTTTCTGTCCGGAAGTGAAAGCTCCGCAAACTCAGCCGGGGATTCCGTTAAAGCAGTTGACTGTTGGTCTGTACACATGTGGATGCCGTTTTTCTTGCGGGGCAGTTCTTCCAAGGCAAGCTTTCGAATTTTGGAAAGCCAGTAATAATAACTTTTCAAAGAGATATCGTGTTGTTCACACCAGATCTGATTTGTCAGTCCGGAGGCCCTGCATTGCCGTATTACATCCAGCCAGTATTGAAGTTTCACCTGTTTGTCTGGAGTCAAAGAAGAAAGATCCATAAGCCTGCTCCTTAGATTAGATTTAGAGTTTTTAGAGTCAACTCCCAAAACTCTAATCAATAGTTTACATGCAACAGCCAGAAATTTCGATACACCCTCTTATTGGACGCTTACGTTTAAAGAAAGTTGTCCGTAGTGTCGTGAAAGATTATTACAAGGAATTAAACCGTCGTAAGAATAAAGAAATATCTTTCAGCGAATTGCCAGATGTCCTTGTTGATAAAATGGCTGTTTGGGACGACTACGAAACAGATTATACAATCTTTTCAGTATGTGGCATTGATATTCGTGTCCTTGATGATGAATTGGCAGAAGCCTTGAAGAAACTTCCAGAAAGAAAACGCAATACTCTGTTGATGTATTACTTCTTGGAAATGACAGAAAGTGAAATTGCCAACTTGCAGAAAATCACGCAAAGCGGTGTATTTAGAAACCGACATCACGCTTTGGAAACTATGAAAAAAATACTCAAGGAGGAACATTAGAAAATGAAACAGTTATTTAAGAAACCGTCTTATTACTTGATTTCATCAGCTATGGACGGAAACGAAAAAGCGATTGAAAAATTACTGGCATTTTATGACCCTTACATATCAAAGTGCTGTTTGCGTTCACTTTATGATGAATACGGCAATGTTTATATCGTTGTAGATATGGAATTAAAAGGACGTATCAGAGAAGCACTTATCAAAATGATTTTAGGTTTTGATATTGAAGATATGGACTTAGAACCAGAAGAATAAGCAGTTTTTAGCGGAGCATGATTTAATATCCCCCTCTTTCCTGCTCTGCCACCTGCTTTTATATGAAAGCAACACGCTTTCACCACAGCTCTTTGACAACTGAATAAAGCAGACAGATACGTTTGTGAGATGGCGAGCCACGGGGACTGTACGCCACGACCTTTTCAAAAGAAAGCGAGCGACCCACGCAGTGATCCGAGAGCGACTGTTGGAAAAGTTGTTTTGCCACGACCTATCCTCACAGAATAATGATACGTCCGCATGGTGCGGTTCTGCCCACAAGAATGGGAATAGTTGAGATACTAATGGAGCTTTCCAAAGCCGTCTGCCTGCTTGTAAAAAACGACACACAGTAAAGGGGGGTGCATAGATTATGAACAATACTGATGTGCCTATTTGGGAAAAATATACGCTGACGGTTGAAGAAGCGTCCAAATACTTCCGCATTGGCGAAAAGAAATTGCGTAAATTAGCCGAAGAAAATCTTGACGCTGGCTGGGTTATCGTGAACGGCAACCGTATTCAGATTAAGCGAAAACAATTTGAAAAAATCATAGATACATTGGACGAAATCTAATGTCATTGAGCCGTAGATATGGTATAATAAATATAGCGTATCACGGCTCGTTCCATGACGGAAAGGAGCTTTACACTATGTCTAATGTAAAACGAAAAGACAGTAAAAATCGCAATTTGCGTAATGGAGAGAGCCAGCGAAAAGACGGAAGATACGTTTATAAATATACCGATATATACGGAAAGCCACAATTTATCTATTCTTGGAAACTTGTACCGACAGACAAGACACCTGCTGGAAAGCGTGATGATATATCGTTGAGGGAAAAAGAAACACAGATTAAAAAAGACCTTAACGACGGTATCGATACAGCAGGCGGTAAAATGACAGTCTGCCAGCTCTACGACAAGAAGAACAGCCAAAGAAAGAACATCAAGAGGGCTACTGAAAAAGGACGACAGTATCTTATGAACGCTCTGAAAAATGACCCATTGGGTATGAGGGCGATTGATACTGTTAAGCAGTCGGACGCTAAAGAATGGGCTATCAGAATGAGCGAAAAAGGATACGCCTATAAAACGATTGATAACTACAAGCGTTCCTTGAAAGCGTCATTTTACATGGCGATACAAGACGACTGTATCAGAAAGAACCCGTTTGAATTTAAGCTAAGTGATGTTCTGGAAGATGATACGGAGCAGAAAGTTATCCTTACACCAGAGCAGGAAGAACGCCTGCTTGCCTTTATGGAAAAGGATAAGATTTACAGCAAGTATTATGATGAGGTTGTGCTTCTGCTGGAAACGGGACTTCGTATTTCTGAATTTTGCGGACTAACGACGCATATTGATATGCAGAACAGAATACTCAATATAGACCACCAGTTATTGAAAGACAGCGAAATCGGCTACTATATTGAAACGCCAAAGACCAAAAACGGAAAACGAGAACTTCCATTGACAGAACGGGCTTATCAAGCAATCCAAAGAATACTAAAGAACAGAGGAAAGGCACAACCGTTGATTGTAGGTGGTTATAGCAATTTCCTATTCTTGAACCGTGAGGGCTTACCTAAAGTTGCAGGAAACTATGAGGGCATGGTGCGAGGACTAATTAAGAAGTATAACAAGTATCACACGGACAAGTTACCGAACATCACACCACATTCATTCCGACATACTTACTGTACGAATATGGCAAACAGAGGAATGAACCCAAACACCCTGCAATATCTTATGGGACACGCTAACATAACCATGACACTTGGCTATTATGCACACGGTACATTTCAATCTGCAAAAGCAGAACTGGAAAGACTGGCTTGTTAATATCGGAGCTTATATTTACTACTCATTTACTACTTTTGGTTGCATTTTCATGCTGGTAAATGCCAGCTTATGCAAGGTATCTTCCAAAAAGAAAATACCGATAAAGCCCTAAAATACGGGATATATCGGCATTTACCAACTTATGAAAAGATAATCAGAAATTTAGTAAGTTTTTTTGCAAAAAACAAACGAATATCAGGCGGTTTCGGATTCTTCGGCGGAGAGTTTTTTCTTATAATTTTCTCCCCAGCTCCACATGGCATCCATGATTGGCTGTAGGCTGTAGCCCAGGTCGGTGAGGGTATATTCTACCCGCGGTGGAACTTCTGCATAAACTTTACGGCTGACGAGCCCGCTCTGTTCCATCTGACGGAGCTGGCTCGTCAGAACCTTCTGGGAAACGTGACCGATGGATTTTTTTAATTCGCCAAAACGTTTGGTGCCTGGCATCAGATCACGGAGAATCAGGACTTTCCATTTATCACTGATTAAGGTTAAGGTAGTCTCTACCGGGCAGGCCGGGAGATCGGCTAAAGATATTGCGTTTTTTTCAGAAACTGACATAAAAAACCTCCATTTCATAAAGATTTTCTTGTAAAAGTAAGCACGGAAAACCTTGTATTTACACAATAGTTTCCTTTTGGTAACTACAGCACAATATTGTGCTTACTTTACGTTGAGACGCTTTGGGCTTATTATAAAGCCATCGAAAGAAAAAAGCAATCCTTTCGAGAAAAAAGGTCTGGAGCGCATTCGAAAAAGGCCGAAACCAAATCATAAGAAACAAGCTCAAAAACAAAATCAAAAAACGAAAATGGAGGACATCATCATGAGTAAAGTAGTAGAATTCTTAAAAGAAAACCGGTACAGTATTTAGCAACTGTAGGGCGCGATGGAAAAGCAAAATGCCGTCCGTTTATGTTTATTGGCGAAATGGAAGGAAAACTGTGGTTTTGTACCAACAACACAAAAGATGTTTATAAAGATATGCTGGCAAATCCGGAAATTGAAATTTCCACTTCCAGCCCATCCTATGCATGGATCCGTCTGAACGGAAAAGCTGTATTTGAAAACAATATGGCTGCAAAAGAAATGTGCATGGGAAATCCGATTGTAAAAGGCCAGTACCAAACCGCTGACAACCCGATTTTCGAGGTATTCTATCTGAACAATGCACACGGTGTAATCGCAGACTTTTCCGGAAACCCGCCGTACGAGTTTTAATCTGTCGCTATGAATTTGAAGTAAAAAGAGAAAGGAATCTGCCGCTATGGAGAGAAATGATTATCTGAAGATGTTAGTAGAGGAGATGCACTCAACCACGATGGCGACGATCGGTGCAGACGGTCATCCACAGACCCGTGTGATCGATATGATGCTGTGGGACAAGAAAGGAGTGTATTTTCTGACGGCAAAAGGAAAAGCCTTTTATGCACAGCTCATGGAGCAGGGCTATGTGGCAATTTCTGCGACGAAAGATAAAAAAGCAGTCTCTCTCCGCGGCAGAATCCAGAACATCCACAGTGAAAAGCTGGATGAAATTTTCGGAAAAAATCCATACATGCAGAAAATTTATCCCGGCGATACACGCGCGGCACTTGAGGTGTTCCGCGTGTACGAGGCCGAGGGAGAATACTTCGACATCACCCGCATCCCGGCCGTCATCGACCAGCACCAGTGCCTGCACTGCGGCCGATGCGCGGAGACGTGTCCGAGAGGAACGATTCGCAAAAGAGGGCAGTAGTCCCCTTATTTTAGCTACAGATTTTATGGGAATAGTGATAAGATAAAGTCTATAGAAACGATGGAAATGAGGGAATAACATGAACCAGAGTGAACGAAGAAATTTTCTGATCCAGTCATTGCTGGAAGAGAGCCGGGAGTACCGCGGAATGCAGATTCCGTCTGACAGCACCGGGCAGAGACAGCTTCTGCGGGGGCTGATGAATGTGCGCATGGTGAAAAAGAGCAGTGCAGAATTTCTGAACATTCAGGATGCGTATCTGCAGGAGGAGACGGCAAAAAAGGGCGTGACGAATGTCGACGACCTTACGCCGGTGCAGCAGGGGCTGTATCTCTGGCAGGGCGATATCACCGCGCTCCGGTGTGATGCGATTGTGAATGCGGCGAACAGCGGGATGACCGGCTGTTACGTGCCGAATCACCGGTGCATTGACAACTGCATCCATACGTTTGCGGGTGTGCAGCTTCGGCTGTACTGCGAGGAGATGATGGAAGCGCAGGGCCATGCGGAGCCGACGGGGCAGGCGAAAATCACGCCGGCGTATAATCTGCCGTGCCGCTATGTGCTCCACACGGTTGGACCGATTGTGGGCGGCCATCTGACGGAAACACACTGCCGGCAGCTGGCGGACTGCTATCGGTCGTGCCTGTCACTTGCGGCGGAGAACGGACTGAAAAGCGTGGCGTTCTGCTGCATTTCCACTGGAGAATTTCATTTTCCGAACGAGAAAGCAGCGGAGATTGCCGTTGCGACGGTGAAAGAGTTTCTGGCGCAGAAAGAGACGAGCGTGGAGAAGGTCATTTTCAACGTGTTCAAGGACCGCGACCGGGAGATTTATGAGGAGCTGCTGGGAGAAAAGTAATCGCTGAAGAATGGGGAACAAAAGCAGAAAGAAAAGAAGAGGTGAATTTGTGATGTTTGAAAGTTGGAAAGAAAGAGAATTTGAAAAAAAGATGGAGCGTTTTCGCACCGCACTGCAGGAAAAAAACACGATTTTAATAGGAGCCGGGGCTGGGCTTTCGACATCGGCCGGATTTACCTACAGCGGTGAGCGGTTCCGGAAATATTTTGCAGATTTTGAACAGAAATACGGTTTCCACGATATGTATTCTGGCGGCTTCTACCCTTACGATACGCTGGAAGAATACTGGGCGTACTGGAGCAGATACATTTACATCAACCGTTATCAGGACGCGCCAAAACCGGTTTACCAGAAACTGCTCAGCCTGATGAAAAATAAGAGCTATTTTGTCATCACCACAAATGTAGACCACTGCTTTCAGAAAGCCGGATTCGATAAAAACCGTTTGTTTTACACGCAGGGAGATTACGGCCTGTTTCAGTGCTCTGAGCCGTGCTGCAAGGAAAAGTATGACAATGAAGAAATCATTCGAAAGATGCTGCTTGCCCAGGGGTATCAGATCTTGGAAGACGGAAGCCTTGTTCCGCCGGAGAACGGAAACCTGAGCATGCGGATCCCATCCGAACTGGTGCCGTACTGCCCACACTGCGGAAAACCGATGAGCATGAATCTGCGCGCGGATGACACGTTTGTGGAAGATAAAGGCTGGCATGAGGCATCCAGCCGACGCATCGATTTCCTGCTTCGTCACAACAGAGGCCATATCCTGTATCTGGAACTCGGCGTGGGATACAACACGCCGGGAATCATCAAATATCCATTTTTCAGCATGACAGCAGAAGATAAAGATAATCTTTATGTCTGCATCAACACCAGCGATATGCGTGTCCCGGATCTGATCCGTGACAGAGCGGTGTGCATTAAAGGGGATATTGGGGAAGTGCTGGATCGGATCTGAGACGGAAAAACATATAATATTCGAGAAAATTAATCACGTCACTTACGTGACGAGATGATGACATGATTGACGAGATAAATTCAACAGAGTTACATACCTGCCTGCTGGAAATCACATTGCTGCCGCTGACACATTACTGGCATTTCTGGTACGGCCCGCTGGATGCAGCCATCTACGGATCCTTTATCCTGGGAGCAAAAATCCTGTGGCACATCGTCGATTTCGGACAGAGTATGCGGACCGCAGCCGAAGTAAATGAATAGCTCCACAGACGACGCATGGAGACGGTGGAGGAAAGAAGAGAAAAAATGAGAAAACGGCACTGATCTGTAAAAAGATCGGCGCCGTTTTTTGCATAGGATAGGAAGGACTACTGTGCCTTCTGTGCAATCTCTTCATCGGAAATCAGATTGCTGTGATATTCGATTTTTCCCGACAGGACATCATCGTAAAAATTCTGTTTCCAGTCGATATAATCGATGGCTTTCTGCAGTTTTTCCATCGATGCGAGCAGCGCTTCTTTTTTTACCGCGAGAATTTCTTTACGCTCCGGAATGGAGGATGGACCTTCGAGGCAGTAGGCGAGATATTCTTTCATTTCCGCCAGCGTCATGCCGCAGCGCTTCAGGCAGCCGAGGCTCTGGATCCATTTGATGTCGCGGTCGTCGAAAACGCGGTAGTTGTGGCTGTCGCGTTTTACGTTCGGGACGAGGCCTTCTTTGCAGTAAAATTTCAGGGTTTCATATGACATGCCTGTCTGGATGCAGGCTTCTTTCATGGAATACATCATGCATACCTCCCAACAAAGTTGATAACAGAATTGAATCGGTAGTAACTACCGGGCAAGATAACCATAGTATAGAATTCGGACTTTGTCAAGCGATCAGCTCTTCAAATTTTTTCTGTTCCATCGGTTTATAATAATAGAATCCCTGCAGCTCGTCGCATCCTTCGGCGATCAGAAAATCTACCATCTCTTTCGTCTCTACACCCTCGCAGACAATCCATTTGTCTGTGCGTTTTAAAAGATGGAACATCTCTTCCAGCACAATTTTTCCTTTTTCGGAGAGGCCCGCCGAGAGGAAATGTTTGTCAATTTTAACTTCATCAAACAGAATATCCTTCAGCGAATTTAAGGACGAATATCCAGACCCAAAATCGTCCATGGAAATGCGGATATCCCGGTCGTGGAAAAAGCGGATCATCTGGTTGACGGCATCAATGTTATGAATGTACGTTGTTTCTGTGATCTCAAAAACCAGGTACTTCGAAGGAATCTGATAATGATCGAGCAGCTGTGTGATCCGCTGTGTGAACGTATCGATCTTGCGGAAATGAATCGGCGACACATTCAGCGAGAGCGGCAGCAGCGGAAGTCCGTTTTCCCGGCGGTCAGCGAGCCACTGGAAAGCAGCATTATACACATAATAGTCGAGCGACTCAATCTCTCCGGTCTCCTCCAGAATCGGCAGAAAGCTGTCCGGGAACCAGAGCGTGCCGTCCTCGCGCAGCCAGCGTACCAGCACCTCGGCGCTTGCAATTTCCTGCGTTTTTCCGCTGATTTTCGGCTGGAAATAAATCTGAAATTCTTTTTTCGCAAGGGCATTCTGGAAGGAATGAATGGTCTCCGCGCGCTTCTGTTCTGTGCTGGAAAGCTCGGCGTTGTATTCGAAGACGCAGGTGGAAGTTTCCTTCGCACGCCGCCGCGCAATGTTGGCATGAGAGATGACTTCCTCCGCTGGTGTGTCCGTGTCATTCAGATAATAGACGCCAGTGTTCAGCGTCATGTAATTCAGCGGGTACGATTCCAGCACTTCGCGGATCGCCTGCTTGTGATAGGCGGAAATCTTTTCCCGCACCACGGCCGGATCCTGCCCGGTGATATCGATAATGCCGACAAAGATATCGGAGTGATAGCGGTTCACAAAGAGTGTCTGCGGAAAGAGTTCCAGCTTTTTCAGGATGAAATTCAGAATGTTCGTACCCATCTCATAACCCCAGTAATCGTTGATCAGATGAAAATTGTCGACATCCGTCATCAGAAAGGCGTACTGCTTTTCTTCGCTTCTGTTATTGAGAAGCGTAAAAATTTTTTCTTTTAAAGAATCCGTGGAAATGCTCTCAGCAAGCATACTGCGGCGGGCGGCGAGAGGTCCGTTTTTCTGGAACTGTTTTTTATACCGCTTGTCCTGGTACATTTTTTCGTCCGCCATTTGCAGCAGATCCATGATCAGATAATAATGATTTTTGCAGCTCAGCTCATATCCGACGGCATAGCTCAGCGGGTGATCCGCCGTCTGGTTGTAGGTGTCGATCATCGTCTGCAGCTGAAGATTCATCTGCTCCAGCTGGTTCCAGGTTGCATGATTCTGCACAATGACAAATTCATCACCGCCGAACCGCGCCAGAAAGCTGTCCTCGGTCAGAATGCGGGTCAGATAGGAGGCGAAGGTCTGGATAAAGACGTCGCCTTCTTCGTGGCCGTACGTGTCGTTGATCATCTTTAAATTGTTCATATCAAACATCATCACGCCGACATCGAGTGTATCGTCCGCGTTCTGAAGCTGGAGGAGCTTTTCTTCCAGCGACTTTTTATCGTGCACGCCGGCGACATCAAAGCCGGAGCGGCGGATCAGGCTTTTCAGATAATCGGTAAGCGTCAGTGCAGAGGCGCAGCCGAGCAGCGTAAGGATAATCAGAAGCGCAAAGGCGCGATGATCCAGCCCACGCTTGAAATGCAGAAGCAGCGATGTCAGAAAGACGACATAGAATGCGATCTGCAGATAGCACAGTTTGATGATTTTTTTGTTCTTTTCCATAATACTCCATACTTTCTAAATGCGTATGCAAAAAGTGAACCCTGCCATCGGTTCAGCTGGCATACACAATAATTTTCTTGGCCAGACTCTTATCCAGCCCGATTTTACTGCCCTTCACCATGACGAGATAATAACCGTGAAGCTCCGACAGAATCGAAATCCTGGCCCCGGGAACAAACCCAAGCGACTCCAGATAATGACGCTGCTTTTCCTGGCCGCAGATTTTATTGATGGCGTAAAACTGATTGAAAACGGTTAAATTTAAAGGCATGCAGGACCTCCTTTATTGCGAGAGTGCATCAAGTTAGAATTGTCTAACGGATAGTATAGCATAACATATTTGGAACAAAATGGAAAACTTTTTCTTTGAGAAATTTTTTCAAAAAAGCTTTTATGGGGACGGACGTATTTTAACGTTTTTTATTTTGGGGGAATCATGTATAATGGAAATGAAACATCAGTGACAAACTATGACATGGGAAAAGGAAGAGAAAACAATGAAACATAGAATAAAAATCCTGCTGCTTGCAGTTCTGATCGCAGCGCTCTGCAACTGTATGCTGATGATCGGGATGACCAAAACGAAAGAGAAGAATACCATTCCAAAAGATGCAAGCCTGATCTGCGAAGAAACCGTATCGCCGAACAAGGACTATATTACGGATGAAAAAGACCTGGTAAATTATACCGTGCGCGTCTATCAGGAAAAAAACAACGACATCATCGTCTATGCGGAATCCAATTCGCCGCTGTTCGATGAAGCACAATACATCGTAATATGCGACCACGCCATCACTGCCGACGATGTCCATATCAAATGGACAACCCTCATGGGCAGCACCGAAGCGAGCGAGAAAGATGAGATCGGACTGGCACACGTTTCGATCTCAAAAGACGGGGAAGTGTTCAGCGAAAAGACGATCAGCTTTGTGGCGAAAGCGGTGAATGCGGTTACGGATGTGATTGGGTAAAGAAAATAAGATAATAAAAAAGAAACGAGCAACTCCCTCGGCTCACGATGAGCTTACCGGACAAAAAACCCGTTTCTTTTTTTATGCTAAAATGACTTTCCTGTTTTGTCAAGAACCGCATAGCATTTTACATCGCCAAAATCGTGACCACCAGTTTCTTGCACTGCACGAGCAGTGAGGACGGAATCGCATACTCATCAAGTGAATGTGCGCCTGCGCCCTGGATACCGAGGCTGCAGAGGGCGGGGATTCCGATGCGGGTGACGAAGGAGGTGTCGGAGCAGCCGCTCTGCTGGATGCCCTGCGGGATTGGTTCGCCGAGGAGTTTACAGCTTTCCTGATAGAGGGAGAGGAGGCGGTCGGCACCGTCGACCATTTCCATGGCGGGGTAGTAGCCGTTCTGTTCCATGGTGCAGCTTGTGCCAGGAACGGTAACGTGTTCGCAGAGATTTTTTAAGAAAGCGATGGCTTCTTCATACTGCGCATTTGCCGCGTATCGGATACCGATGGAAAACTCACAGGAATCCGGGATGACATTGGCTCCGGTTCCGCCTGAAATACGGCCGCAGTTGAAGGAAAGATAGCCGAACACCGAGCGGCTCTCAATCTCTGTAATCATGCGCGCCGCCTGCAGAATCGCACTCGCGCCTTTCTGCGGCTCCTTTCCTGCATGAGCCGCTTTGCCCTTTACTTTCACGCGAATGATCGCGCCGCCGTTTCTTCTCGTAGTCACTTCGCCGCTGGTGTAGCCCGATTCCAGATTAAAAGCCGCCTCACAGCCGCTGGCATACTGCTCGACAAGCTTTCCGGCCTCGCCGTGGGAAAATGCATGGGCGACTTCCTCATCACCGGTGAGCACCAGTTTGATCTGTCTGTCCTCATACCCGACCGCATTCAGTGCGCGGAGCACAAACAGCGCGATCACATCGCCGCCCTTCATGTCATAAACGCCTGGACCGTACACGCGGTCATCCTTCACAAGAAACGGTTCCGGGCCGAACTTTCCAACCGCATGAACTGTATCCATATGCCCAAGCAGAAGAATCGGCTTCTTTTCCTGCGGCCGGGTCCACGCGGCAAACGTCGGGCCAGCCTTCTCAAAGTGATGAATCTGACGCTCCATGCCGAGCGCATCACAGTACGTATCGAGATGCGCCGCAATCCGCTCATTCGCCTCGCGATCAGCCGAAGGTGTTTCAATGGAGACAAGATTTTTCAGCAGCTCCATCATACTGTGTTCGTTTTTCTCGAGATAGGCAAATGCCTGTTCCGTTCTTTTATCCATAAACATTCTCCATTTCTTATGTTTTATAAAGTGATTTTCATAATCCGTGCCGGCCGTCCCCTGCCGCCGCTGATTTTGCCGATCGTGGTCACACAGTTTTCCTGTTCCAGCCGCAGAATCAGCCGGTTGGCGCTCCGCTCCGTGATCCCCATATCTGCAGCGAGCTGTGCGGAAGTGATTACCTGATCATGTGACCGCAGAATCTCTTTCAGTTTTTCATACGTACTGCTGCTGATGTGAAGCCGGTGCAGAAGATACGCCGTGTGATCGGTCGGGTCATTGATCTTAATTTCGGTAAACTGATGCTCATCCTCCGCAATATAGTTCGCGCCGGAGCGGTCCGCGATCGAGTGGTTGAGCGCCATTGCCGCGCGGGATTTCGCCTCCATGGGAGTATCACCGTAGCCGATGCCGATCCACAGCCGGTTGTGCGGCGTCTGCTGTCCGTGAAACAGAATCTTCTGATATTCCCCGTTCTGAATAAATTCCCGCATCAGAACCGGACGGGATGACATGATATAAAAAATAGAAGCGCCCTCGGAGAACGCAGCAGCCCCCATGCGGTGGGCGGCAGAGTAGATCAGCTCGCGCATCTCATTCTGATAATGAACCTTCTCCCATTCCCGGAGCGAAAGATCCGTCTCCTGATCAAAGGAATAATCAAAATAGATCTGCACGGAAGCACTCTGCCCGCGGTTCTTCTGCGCCGTATTTTCCAGAAACTGAAGATGATAAACCTGTTCCAGAATTACATCCTCGGAAACCGAGATGCGGATGCAGGGAATGCCTTCTGCCGACAGTGCCTCATACGTTTTTTCCATGTTGGTAAAGCAGATTTTCGCCCCGTTGTGAAAATAGTTGTAACGGTGAAAATCCGTGAGGGCATCCTGAAAATCGCCCTGATCGGGAGAAGAGCCGTGTGCCACAAGGACGCGGCCATTGGAAATGCCGATCTCTTCCAGCGTTTCCTGCACAAGCTGTTCCTCATACATATCGATACTGATGACATCCGGCACGCAGGAATAACGGACAGCAGATTCCGCCAGCGCTTTTAAGATGGAAGTCTGATTGTGCGGAAGAAAGGTCCAGGGAACGTTTGGCTCCAGCCGCTTTAAAGCATAGTGATAGTTGGTCGGCCCAGTAAAAATAATGCCGGATACTTTCCCTTTCTGAAACTGGGCAGCCGCTTCCAGACCGTACCGGTAATCGTTGGAACGCCGGTAGACCACTTCAAGGTCCGGCATGCGCTTCTCCAGCGTTTTCTGAATCCTGTCGCAGATATGGTCAGAACCTGTTACGCCGATTTTCATATATAAAATTCCTTTCCGAGAATTAAAGACATAAAAATGAATTATAGCATAATTTTACACCTATTAAGGACGAAAGGCAAATGGTAAGATGTAGAAGAATTGTTTTTGAAAATTTTTTTCAAGAATGGAGAGTGGAAAAGAAATGAAAAATCAACGTATGTTAGATGAACTGACCGAATTGATGCGGATTGATGTGTCGAGCGGTCAGGAGACGGAGATTGCAGAGCATCTGGTGAAAAAACTGGAGCAGATGGGATTTGCGATTACGCGGGATGAGGCCGGGGCTACGTTTGGCGGCGTGTGCGGCAATATTCTGGCGGTTCGGGAAGGAGAGCGGGACGGTGTTGTCTGTTTCTGTTCCCATATGGACCGTGTGCCGGGCGGCATTGGAATCAAACCGGTGGAGGAGGATGGAATCCTTCGTTCTTCGGGCGACACGATTCTGGCGGCGGATGATCTGTCCGGTGTGGCAGCCATTTTAGAGGGCGTGCGTCAGGCGATTGAATCCGGGAAGGCGCTTCCGAAACTGGAGATCCTCTTTACGGTCGGCGAGGAGGCCGGTCTGTACGGTGCGAAAGCATTCGATGTAAGCCTGCTGACATCAAAAACGATGTATGTGCTCGACTCCCCGGGACGCATCGGCCGAATTGTAAATGGTGCGCCGGGCCGTGCCCTTCTGGAAGCACAGGTTTTCGGCAAGGCAGCCCATGCGGGAAATGAGCCGGAGAAAGGCATTGATGCGGCAAAAATTATGGCGGAAATGCTCGCAACGATGGAGACGGGAAGACTGGATGAAAATACAACGTCGAACTTTTCTCACCTCTGGTCCAAAACATGCGAGGCAATGAACGTTGTCTGCGACCACGCAATCCTGCGCGGAGAGATGCGGAGCCGGTCGGGAGAAAAACTCGACCGCTATGAAGCGTATTTCCAGTCGCACTGCCGTGAAATCGCAGAAAAGCGCGGTGCGCGTGTGGAATTTAAAAGAGAAAACACCTTCCTGCCGTTCTTCATCCCGGAGGATTCCGAGATGATTCAGATCGTCACGGAATCCCTGAAAGAGATGGGAATCGAACCGCAGATCAACGGCGGAGGCGGCGGTATGGACGGCAATATTTTCAATCAGAAGGGAATCACCTGTGTCGGTATCGCAACAGGATATTTCAAGAATCATTCGACCGAAGAATATCTGCATCTCGATGACTTCTATCATGCCGGAGAGCTTGTGGCGCGGATAATTGGAAAGATTGCATAAATATGCAAAATATAAAATAAAAACTGGATAAAACTTGCAAAATAAAAGAAAATTATGTATAATTTCAAATTAAAAAGAGCAAGGGAGAAAAAGAAATGGCTGAGATTTTAACAAACAACGCAATGTTCTCCAGCTTCATGATTGTTCTGATCGTGTTTGCACTCGGCGACATTGTCGGTAAAATTACAAAAGGAAAGCTGTCCGGAATGATGGTCGTCATGCTCCTGTTCCTGGTAGGCTTTCTGACGAAACTGATCCCGGCGGACATCATCGATCAGGGAGGCCTTACGGCGTTATCAAAACTGGCAATTGCGATGGTACTGTTCAACATGGGTACTACCCTGAACGTGAAACAGCTGATCGAGGAGTGGAGAACCGTATTAATGGCGGCACTCTGTATGCTGGCGTCCTGCCTTGTGATGCTTCTGGCATCCCCGATCATCGGATTTGACACTGTGCTCGTCGGCATGCCGGTTATCAACGGTGCGGCAATGGCGACTTCGCTGATGGCAAGCGCCGCAGCAGAAAAAGGGCTGGCAACGGCAGCAGCACTCTGTGCAGTCATCTATTCCGTACAGAAATTCGTCGGTGCGCCGATCGCATCTGCGATGGGTATCCGCTATGGAAAGAAACTGCTGAAAGCGTACCGCGAGAATCCGACACAGTTCCAAAAGCAGGAGACCGGAAAGGGTGCTTCCGCAAAAGTTTTCTTTGCAGACAAACATAAAGAATGGTATTCTGCCAACGTCATGATGGCACTCGTGGCAGCCGGTTCCTGGGTTGCCCATATTCTTGGCGATCTGACCCCGATCAACTACAGCATCTGGGCTCTGCTTCTCGGCGTTGTCTGTGTTGCTTCAGGACTCGTTCCGACGAAACCGCTGCAGAAATCGAACTCCTACGGCCTCATGATGATTGCTGTCTTCGGTTCCATCATCCCGTCCTTGGCGAAAGTTTCCTTAAGCGATCTCGGCACCATGGCATTCCAGACAATCGTTCTGTTCGCCGCAGCGCTGATCGGTGTTGCACTGGTTGGCTGGGTTCTTCCGACCTGGAAACTCGTGGGCGACAAAGACCTGGCAGTCGGCATCGGTGTCGAGCAGTTCCTCGGATTCCCGAGCAACGTAGTCATCTGCCGCGAGGTCGGCGATGCAGTCGGAGAGACACCGGAGGAGAAAGCGTTTATCGAAGATACGCTGAATGTGCCGTATGTCGTGGGAGGAATTACGGTTATCACCGTTCTTTCGACGATGCTGGCTGGATTTGTCATTAACATGCTGTAAAATTCGACAAAAATACGAAAGTTAAAATGACCTTGATGCAGAGGAACGATCCCCTGCGCAAGGTCATTTTTTGATTTACAGGAAATTTCGTTGAATTTTCCTGTAAATTAAAAAGCCCTCCGGGCAGGATTCTTTCTTGTGCTTCCATGCCGGGCAGCAGGCCGGAACTGGAGAGAAAGATGGAGAGACAATTGACTTTACGGGAAAAGAAAAAAATATCCCCCCACCCGGCTTGTGAGAGCCTGAAATATCAAATATAATGAACGAACAGTACATGGATCAGGCGCGCAGATCATGGGAGTACAAAGCAAAAAAGCGGTCAGTCCGGGTAAAAACGGTCTGAAAATGGGAGGAAAAGGATGAAAAAGAAAATATTATCTTTGATGCTGATGGTGTCTCTTGCAGCATCCCTTGCGGCATGCGGTCAGGACAGCGGGAAAAACAGCAACAGTACAGATTTGTCGAAAACAGAGACGGAAGCTTCTTCCGGCCAGACAGGGGAGGCAGAGACAACCCTGGTTTACGGTTCTGCCGATTATACCAGAATCAATCCAGCGATGGACGAGCACGGCGAAATCAACTTGCTTCTGTTCAACGGACTGACGGCACACGATGCGGATGACAACATTGTTCCTGGCCTGGCAGAAAAATGGGAGTATGATGCAGAAACCTGCACCTATACCTTTCATATCCGGGACGGCATTCAGTGGCATGATGGAGAAAAGTTTACGGCGGATGATGTGAAATTCACCATCGAGGCAATCATGGATCCGGAAAACGGATCAGAGAATGCAACGAACTATGAGGATGTGGAAGAGATTACCGTGATCGATGATCAGACGGTAGCTTTCCGGCTTTCCGAGCCAAACGTGGCTTTCCTGGAGTATATGACAATGGCAATCCTGCCGAAGCACCTGCTGGAAGGTGAAAATATGCAGGAGTCGGATTTCTTCCGAGCACCGGTCGGAACAGGTCCGTACAAGCTGGAAAGCTGGGATGAAGGCCAGTCGATCGTTCTGACAAAAAATGAAGATTATTACCTCGGTGCACCAAAGATTGACAAGGTCATTTTCAAAATTGTACCGGATGATAATGCACAGGCAATGCAGCTGGAATCCGGCGAATTGGATCTGGCACTGCTTGACCCGAAAAATGCGCAGAATTTCAAGGAAAAAGACGGTTTTACCTGCTACGATATGACAACGGCAGATTACCGCGGAATCTTGTTTAACTTCGCAAACGATTACTGGACGAAAAACAGAGACATCATTCCGGCGGTATGCTATTCTATTGACCGTCAGGCGATCATTGATTCCGTGCTCCTGGGCGAGGGAATGGCGGCATACAGTCCGCTGCAGCGAAACATCTATAATAACGAAAATGTAGAACACTATGATTACAATCCGGAAAAGGCCCAGGAGATTCTGGAAGCAGCCGGATGCACAAAAAACAGCGACGGTATCTATGAACGTGACGGAGAAGAAATCGGCTTTGTGATCAGCGTAATGTCCGGCGAGCAGGACCGTATTGATATTGCCCAGGCAGCAGCACAGCAGCTCCGGGAAGCCGGAATCAACTGTACCGTGGAAATTCCGGCACAGATGGACTGGGGCGGACAGATGGCATGCCTGATCGGATGGGGAAGCCCGTTTGACGCAGACGACCATACCTATAAGGTTTTTGGCACCGACAAAGGAGCGAATTATTCGAGCTATTCCAACGAAAAAGTAGATGAATATCTGTCACTTGCCCGTCAGAGCGACGACCCGGAGGTGCGGAAGGAATACTACGGAAAATTCCAGGAAGAGCTGGCAGAAGATCCGGCCTATGCATTCATCTGCTATATTGATGCAAATTATGTAGCGGACTCCGGCATTCAGGGAATTTCTGAGGATACCGTACTTGGCCATCACGGCGTTGGTATTTTCTGGAATATTCAGGACTGGACAATGACAGAATAAATAAAGAAAAAGCAGACGAAGGGGGTATGTTTACCCCCTTTTTGTCCGTACAGGAGAAAAACAGAATGGAAGAACGATTAAAGGTGGAGCATCTTTCGGTCAGCTTTTTTACCGATGAAGGGGAAGTGCAGGCAGTTCGGGATGTCAGCTTTTCCTTGCAGGCGGGAGAGGTGCTTGCTGTGGTTGGCGAGTCAGGCTGCGGAAAAAGTGTACTTTGTAAAAGCATTATGAAGCTGCTGCCGGAGAATGCGAAGATCAAAAACGGAAAGATCCTGGTCAATGGCGAAGATCTTGCAGGCTGCGGGGAGCGCAGAATGCGGGAGCTGCGGGGAAAGCTGTTTTCGATGGTGTTTCAGAACCCGATGACGTCCCTGAACCCGACGATGACCGTCGGAGCGCAGATTGCAGAGGCAGTACGGGTGCATCAAAAAGGCATGGGAAAAGAAGCAGTGGAACAAAGAGTGACAGAACTGATGCAGCTGGTGGGGATTGAGCAGGCGAAGGAGCGGAAAAAAGCATATCCGTACCATTTTTCCGGCGGAATGCGGCAGAGAATCGTACTGGCGATTGCACTGGCGGGAAATCCGGAAATTTTGTTTGCGGATGAACCGACAACGGCGCTGGATGTGACGATTCAGGCACAAATTCTGGATCTGTTGCGGGAAATCCAGAAAAAACTCGGAACGGCAACCGTTTTTGTCACACATGACCTCGGCGTCGTGGCACGGATTGCAGACCGGGTAGCGGTCATGTACGCAGGAAAAATCGTAGAGATCGGGACCGTGGATGAGATTTTTTATGATCCCCGCCATCCGTATACGTGGGGACTGCTGCGTTCCATACCGGCGTTTTCGAGGGGAAAAGAAAGCCTGCCGTCTATCCCGGGAATGCCGCCGTCTCTTCTCCATCCGCCGAAAGGCGATGCCTTTGCCAGCCGCAATGCTTATGCGCTGGAAATTGATTTTGAGGAGGAGCCGCCGATGTTCCAGGTCACAGACAGCCATTATGCGGCAACATGGCTGCTGGATGAGAGAGCACCGAAGGTTGTGCCGCCGATAGGAGGAAACACAGATGGAACATGAGATTTTGCTGGATGTGCGTCATCTGACCCATATTTTTCCACTGTCTCGGAAAACAGCAGTCAAGGCAGTCGATGATGTATCGTTTCAGATTCGAAGAGGAGAAATTTTTGGACTGGTAGGAGAATCCGGTTCCGGAAAATCTACCGCTGCACGCTGTGTGATGAATATTTATCAGCCATATGCCGGCCAGATTTATTATAAAGGGATTGATACCTGCGACAGAGGCCAGTTCCGGAAAAATAAAAAAATGCTGCAGACGACACGCCAGATGATTTTTCAGGATTCCGGTTCCAGTCTGAATCAGAAGATGAAGGTCCGCGACATTATTGAGGAGCCGATGCGCGTGCAGAAAATCCGGCCGCTGCGGGGAAGCTATGAGGAGGAAGCCAGATTCCAGATGAAATACGTGGGGCTGGATCCGGAATATCTGAAAAAATATCCGGGAGAATTGTCCGGCGGACAGCGGCAGCGCGTTGCGATTGCACGGGCACTGACGATGGAGCCGGAGCTTCTGGTGGCGGATGAACCGATTGCATCGCTGGACGCGTCGATCCAGGCGCAGATTGTGAATCTGTTCCGCCATCTGCAGAAGGAGCACGGTTTTTCGTTCCTGTTTATTGCGCATGATCTGGATATGGTCGAATTTCTGTGTGACAGAGTAGGTGTGATGTACCATGGAAAACTGGTGGAGACCGGCCCGGCGCGAGCCGTGTTTGAAAATCCGCTGCATCCATATACGAAAGCACTGATCGCGGCCATTCCGATTCCGGATCCGCGAAGGGAAAGAGCGAGAGCTGTACCGGATTTTTCCAATACAGAATTTCCCAGGACGGGAACACTGCAGGAAGTGGAAAAAGACCATTTTGTGCTGACGGAAGGAGGCGATGCGACATGAAAAGCCGGAACAGAGTACTTTACTATGGAAAAAAAGCAGCGGCATTTCTGGCAAGTGTTCTGCTGCTGTCTGTGCTCGTATTTTATATTTCAAGGCTTGCGCCGGGAGATCCGCTGGTATCATATTACGGAGACCGCGTGGAAAAAATGACGCCCGAAGAAAGAGTGTGGGCCGAAGAAAAATTGGGACTGAAGGATCCCATTTCCGTACAGTATATCCGCTGGGCAGGCAATGCGCTGCAGGGGGATTTCGGAATTTCGTACAAATATAAAATGGATGTAACGCGCGTGATCGAGGGAAGAATTGGAAATACGCTGGTGCTTGGCGGCATTGGGTTTCTGCTGATTTTCACCCTCGCGCTGCTTCTTGGAATTCTCTGTGCATGGAAGGAAGATACATGGCTGGACCGCATCATCTGTAAGGTGGGAACCATCACGGGATGTATTCCGGAATTCTGGCTGTCGCTGCTTCTGATTCTTGTTTTTTCCATGCAGCTCAAATGGCTGCCGAGTTCCGGTGCCTACTCTGTTGGAAAACAGGCAGATTTTTCTGACCGTGTCTGTCATCTGATCCAGCCGATGACGGTCGTAGTGCTGAGTCATTTGTGGTATTACGCATACATGATCCGCAATAAAATTCTGGATGAAGTGCGGGAAGAGTATGTGCTTCTGGCAAGAGCCAAGGGGCTGAAACGAAAGACGGTTCTGTTCCGGCATTGCCTGCGGAATACGATTCCGTCGTATCTTGGCATCATGGCCATTTCTGTTCCGCATGTGCTGGGGGGAACCTATATTGTAGAAACGGTTTTCTCGTATCCCGGTATCGGAACGCTGGCGTATGAGAGCGCACGGTACAAAGATTACAATCTTCTGATGCTGCTTTGCCTGATGTCCGGAATCGTTGTGATTCTATGCAATATGGCGGCACAGATCATCAACGAGAGAATTGATCCGCGGATGCGGGAGAAAGAAGCGGCAGAAACATCGGAGGTAATGATGCTGTGACAGAAAAAACACAATTATTTCAATTTGCAGGAGAGAGGCCTGCAGAAAAAACAGAAGCAGAAAAAAAGAAAAATGGTATCAGGACCGGCCGGTGGCAGCAGAGCTTTTTCTGGGTCTTCTTGTGCTGGGCTGCCTTTTCTGTCGGCAGATCATGACGAAGGATCCCTCATATATGGATCTGAAAAACTGTTCCGTCATGCCGTGCCGGGAATTTCTGTTTGGAACCGATACGATGGGAAGAGATATTTTCTCGATGATCTGGTACGGCGGCAGAATATCGCTGGCGATCGGTCTGCTTTCTACGCTGATTTCCACTGTGATTGCCGTTCTCTTCGGCGCAGTCAGCGGATGTGCACCGGCGTGGCTGGACGCACTTCTGATGCGGCTGACCGAGATCTTTTTGTCGGTGCCGAATCTTCTTCTTGTCATTTTTCTTCTGGCCGCTGCGGGAAAATCCAATGTGATTACGATTTCTGCCGTGATCGGAATGACAAGCTGGACAAGCATTACAAAGGTTGTGCGGACCGAAGTACGGCAGATCCGGAACAGTGAATACGTGATTGCGTCGCGCTGTATGGGAGGCAGTTTTTTCTATATTTTATGGCACCATCTGGCACCGAACTTTTTTTCGTCTATTATGTTTATGGTGGTTATGAACATCCGAAGTGCGATTGTAGCAGAATCCACACTGAGTTTTATGGGAATCGGTCTTCCGCTGGAGGTGATTTCCTGGGGCAGCATGCTGTCACTTTCGGAAAAAGCGCTGATGACAAAGGCATGGTGGATCATTCTGATCCCGGGTGTTTTTCTGATTGTGACGCTGCTTAGTTTTACAAGCATTGGAAATTATCTGCGAAAGCAGGCAAACAGAAAACAGAGAAATCTGTGAGCTGTTCAGAGAGGCTGCGGTCTGTGGGGAATCCCTGCAGACTGCAGCTTTTTTGTCTTGCAATCAAATACAGGGATTGCTATAGTGAAAAGCAGAAAGAGTATTTTAATACCTAAAAACAGCGGGAGGAGAAGGAAATGCTGAAGAGTCAGGAAATGCGGAAACTTGCACCGGAGATGGATCCGCTCCGGATTGGAACAGGATGGAAAAAAGAGGATCTTGAAAAACCGCAGATTATGGTGGAGAGTACGTACGGGGACAGCCACCCGGGAAGCGGCCACTTGAATCTGCTGGTCGAGGAAGTGCGGAAAGGCGTTGCGGAAGCGGGGGGCTTCGGGGCGCGGTATTTCTGCACCGACATCTGTGACGGCGAGAGCCAGGGAACGGACGGCATCAACTACAGTCTTGCGAGCCGCGAGATGATCGCCAATATGATCGAGATCCACGCGAATGCGACACCGTTTGACGGCGGCGTCTATCTGTCGAGCTGCGACAAGGGTATGCCGGGCAATCTGATCGGCCTTGCGCGTGTCAATATTCCGGCGGTTGTTGTGCCGGGCGGAACGATGAATGCGGGACCGGAGATGCTGACACTGGAGCAGCTTGGCATGTACAGCGCAAAATTTGAGCGCAGTGAGATCGACGAGGAGAAGCTCGACTGGGCGAAATGCAATGCCTGCCCGAGCTGCGGTGCCTGTTCGTTTATCGGAACGGCATCCACGATGCAGATCATGGCGGAGGCACTCGGCCTCGCCCTGCCTGGAAGCGCTCTGATGCCGGCGACAAGCCCGGATCTTCTGGCATATGCACGGGAGGCAGGCCGCCAGGCGGTAAAACTGGCACAGATGGAGCATATGCGGCCAAGCGATCTTGTGACGAAAGAGAGTTTTGAGAATGCGATTCTTGTCCACGCGGCAATTTCGGGAAGCACAAACTGCCTGCTGCACATCCCGGCCATTGCGCATGAGTTCGGCATCGAGATCACCGGCGACACATTCGATCGTCTGCACCGCAACGCGCGGTATCTGCTCGATGTCCGCCCGGCAGGAAGATGGCCGGCAGAGTGCTTCTATTATGCGGGCGGCGTTCCGGCGATTATGGAAGAAATCAAAGATCATCTGCATCTCGATGTGATGACAGTGACCGGAAAGACACTGGGTGAAAATCTGGCGGAGCTTCGTGAAAATGGATTTTATGAGAAGTGCAGCGGATGGCTCGCAAAATTTAATGAGCGGTATGGAACTTCAATTACAAAAGAAGATATTATCCGCCCGTATGACAAGGCGATCGGAACGGACGGCAGCATCGCTGTTCTGCGCGGAAACCTTGCGCCGGAGGGAGCCGTCATCAAGCACACGGCCTGCCCGAAAGAAATGTTCCACGCCGTCCTCCGTGCCCGACCGTTCGACAGCGAGGAGGAGTGCCTCGATGCCGTGCTGAAACATAAGGTTCAGAAAGGCGACGCCGTCTTCATCCGCTACGAAGGCCCGAAAGGCAGCGGTATGCCGGAGATGTTCTATACTTCCGAGGCAATCAGCAGCGACAAAGAGCTTGGAAAGAGCATCGCGCTTATCACCGACGGCCGTTTTTCCGGCGCCTCCACCGGCCCGGTTATCGGCCACTGCAGTCCCGAAGCTGTAGACGGCGGCCCGATCGCACTCGTCGAGGAAGGGGATTTGATTGAGATTGATGTGAAGGAACGAAAACTTAACATTATCGGAATCGCCGGTGAGCGCAAGTCCATGGAAGAAATCGATGCGATCTTAAAAGAACGCCGCCAAAACTGGAAACCGCGCGAGCCGAAATACAAAAAAGGCGTACTCCGTCTTTTCAGCCTCCACGCAGCAAGCCCGATGAAAGGGGCGTATCTGGAGTACTAAAAATACTTGCGTTTTTCTGGGATGGTCTTTAGGAGTTAAGGCAGAGCAAAAATGGAGGAAGGAACAACAGAAAAACAAGTGAAAGAAAATATCCGTGAAAGACAGTCACAGAAATACATAATTATAGTAGACACTTTTCGACATAAGAGATATAATTTATTGTATATGGCTAAAAATTACAAGGGTTTTTACGGTTAGGGAAAAGGACTTCCGCGCTTGCAGGTTCCATTGTTCCGGCCAACAGAAAGGCAAAATGATGATAAAAGAAATAACGGATCTTCTGGCTGTGTTCGGCGGAAATCTGCCGCTGATTGCAGTCGGCTGTGTGGAAGGAATCGCCGCAGTCGTACTGCTTGGAACGGGACTGCAGCGGAAACGGAAAAAAGAAAAGCGGCCATCCTTTGGCGGAGCAGAGCGCGTTTTCCTCGATGAAATTGGAAAAGAAGAGGGGGAGGCGTGGCTGATGCTGCGCACCGCGGACAAAATGCCGGTTTACCTGACCGAAAATATTGAAGAGACGATCGGCGTGACCCTGCAGAAACTTCAGGAGGATGTGACCTGCCTTCGGAATATGGCAATGGATATCCGCGAAGGAAACCATCTGTGGAGCAAATATTTTGCATGGGACGGGGCAGAGCCATTTACCTTAGAGATTCTGCATAAAAACGGCAACCGCTTCCAGACACGGATCACACGCTGCGGAAATGGAAAATACGATCTGTTTTCTTTCCAGGATATTACCGCGCACTATGAGAAAGAAAAAGAATACCAGAGAGAACTTCTTCTGGCACAGGAGGAGAGCCGTTCAAAGACAACGTTCCTCTCCCAGATGTCGCATGAAATCCGTACCCCGATGAACGGTATCATGGGTATGCTGGCATTAGCGCGCGGAAAACTCGCTCCGCAGAATCCGGCGATGCAGTATCTGACAAAGGCCGGAGAGCTTTCCGACCATCTGCTTTCCCTCATCAACGACATTCTCGATATGTCGAGGATCGAGGCTGGAAAGGTGGAACTGGAGTGCAAAGCGTTCAGCCTCAAAAAACTGGGTGAGCATATCTACGACATGTTTGCCAAAACGCTGGAGGCACGCAGCGTTCACTACGAAGTCAAATTTGAGGATATGACCGTCGATTACGTCAAGGGCGATGAACTCCGCCTGAGCCAGGTTATCATCAACTTTTTGTCCAATGCCGTGAAATTTACAAAAGAGGGCGAAATCACCGTAACTTTCCGCCAGATGATGCTCCAGAATGGAAAAGCCGATCTGATGATCTGCGTGCACGACACCGGAATCGGTATGAAAACCGAATTCATCAGCCGCATTTTCCGGCCGTTTGAGCAGGAGGGTGAGCACATCACCAGGGAGTACGGCGGAAGCGGCCTTGGTATGGCAATCACCGACAATCTTGTGCGGCTGATGGGCGGCGAGATTATCGTAAAGAGCAAGCAGGGCGAGGGTTCGGACTTCACGGTGTTTATCAGTCTGCCGGTCGCTGAGCCGGAGGAGGCAGCAGCGCCTGCAGCGGCAGCCACAGGAAACGGCGGAGCCGGCCAGAAAGAAGAAAACGAAAATGTATTCCGCGGCCGCCGCATCCTGATGGCGGAGGACAACGAGATCAATGCCATCGTTGCTGTGGAATTTTTAAATGAGATGGGAGCCGAGGTCGATGTGGCAGAAAACGGCCAGATTGCTGTCGACAAATTTGCATCCCATCCGGAAAACTATTACGACTTTATCCTGATGGATGTGCAGATGCCGGTGATGGACGGCCGGAAGGCAGCCAGAACGATCCGTGCACTGGACCGGCCGGATGCCGGAAGCATCCTGATCTTTGCGCTCTCCGCCGATGCGTTCACCGAGGACGAACGGCTTTCCATCGAGAGCGGCATGAATGGACATTATACAAAACCGGTTGACTTTGAAGCACTGCAGCGCAGTGTAGGAGGTTTTCTCAGAGAAAAGCATGGGTAGATAATGAAAAAGATTGATAAGAAAAAAGCAGGAATCGCCATTGCGGCGGTTCCGGTGATTGCGGCAGGAACGGTAGCCATGGTTTCTGCCTATAAACAGGGGATGGAATTTACACCGACCGACGGAAGAAAGGATTTCCAGGCAAATAAGGTCGTGTTTGAGAACGATGAAAATGCGCTGGAGCACCAGGATTCCGCTTCCGATGAGGAGAGCCGTCTGCTGCAGCAGAAAAACAGCGAACAGAATCAGAGAGCCGATCTGCAGAACCAGGCGGATTATCTCTTTGAAGATCAGAAAGTTCAGCAGGAGACAGGGAACGAGACGACTGTCGGAATCGATGAGGAGCAGAACGGAGAGGAAACAAAGAAATCCGATGGTGCACCGACGACGGAACTGCAGAATCAGCAGCAGAATCAGCCGGATGAGACGTACCATGTGACAGAAAATCCAAGTGATGCGGACGTGACGATCCGCGGAAACGATGGAACGATCCCGGCGGGAAACAATAATGGAAATACGAATGGAAACACAGATGGAGACAGGAATGGAACCACAACACCGGCGCCGAGTGTAACGCCGGGAATTCTCCCGAATCCGACCGAGACACCGGAAGAACCGATCATCACGCCGGCACCGACTGAGACACCGGTGCAGCCGACGCGGCCTTCCAACACGGTAAAGGATCCGACGACCTCGAAGGGGCAGCCAAGCGACGGCCTTATCACCGGAACAACGACAAAGCCGTATCAGGACGGTGTCACGCCTTCCAGGCAGCCAAATGAAGCAGAAGATGACGGCGGCAGTGTTCTGATCAATCAGCAGATCGGAAGAGGCGCAGGCACGTTCTACTGCGGTCAGACCGTTGACCAGGAGCAGATTTACAACGGACTGGATACGTATGTGATTGGAAGCGATGGAACACGGTATGTCTGGGGTGCAGACGATCTGGACAAATATATCCGCATCGATGCCCTTTCCTTTGACGGCGGCGAGACCTGGACCAGCGATTTCCCAGTTACCATTCCGTCCGGCAATGCGAGCATTGCGCAGATGATGATCCGGGTACAGTATCGTTTTTCCACGGAGGATGAGAAGTGGAGTGAGAGAAAAATTAAGTATTTTGTCGCGCCAAACCGCGTTTTCATTCTTTCTGAGGCAGTGCAGGAGGGAGAAACGGTTCTTGATACGAGCAAAATTCTGAATGAGGAACAGCATCCGGAGAGCGGACAGAAGATGAATCTGTTTCTGTATCAGGCGTATCTGCTTGGAAATGATACGCAGCTTACGAGCCTGTTTCCAGGCTGGGCGGAGGACGGCGAGCTTGTTCCGTGGTTTTATTATCCCACAGACGGACGCCATATTCTCGAGCCGGAAGAGATGGTTCCTCTGGATTCCCACTATACGGTACAGATGCAGCATTTCTGGATGTCGGAGGATATGGAAGTCGACGATGATTACAGCAATCTTGCCTACCTGCAGACGCTGACCGATTATCAGGAAAGTGGCTTTTCTTCCCTGGCGGCAGCTTCCGGAAGCGGCTGGAAAGAGAAGTACCGCTGCGAGACCCTGACGGTTCCGGAATACGTGCAGGCGATCAATATCAACCCGGATTCCGGTCTTGCCGCCGACTATCTGGCTGTGCCGGATACCGTGTACTACATCGAGACGCTGAATGACGGACTCCGTGTGGACAAGGGATATCAGGTGGATGAAAACAATCCGGTATATGCGTCGAATGAAGAAGGCATTCTGACCAATAAAGCAGGCACAGAGCTGATCGGAATCCCGTATGACGCAGAAAAAGTGACCGCTGCGAAAGAGGTCACGAAAATCCGCATCAGCGCCGAGAATCAGATTAAGGAGCTGCATCTGGAAACAGATGAGATTGAGGATCTTCCGAGTGCCAATTACGAATACCTGAATCACTGCAAAATCATCGTAAAGGATGAGATGCTGGAGGAATTTCTGCAGACGTACAGCGCCGTACTTGCAAAAGGCGTGGACAACTGCGTGGCATCCGAGGAAGAGCCGGATGTGACTTATACTGTAAAAGACGATACGATCGTCAGCAGCGATGGAGTGCTGCGCCGCGTATTAAAGGCAGACAGAACGAGCATCCAGCTCTCGAATGATGTTGATGTGATTGGTGATTTTGCCTTTGCCAATGCCCCGAATATTACCACGCTGATTCTGCCGCAGAGCGGTACAGCGGTATCCCTGGAAGCAGATGCACTGGCAAAGAGCGGCATCGAGACGGTGCGCTGTTATACGATGACACAGTACCGCGTGCTGAAAGAACAGCTCCGGGCGGCCGGCGCAGAAAAAGAGATTACGCTGGAACTCGTCGGCATCTCGAAAGAGGGATACCATTATGCGGGAACGGAGCAGGACGGCATTATGACCGGCGAGCTGATCAGCGCACCTTCGGATGTGACAGCGTTTGACGGTGCTGTGACGGCGGAGGACGGCACGGAAGTGCAGATTACCGCGATCGGCGATGCAGCGTTTGCAAACTGCACGGGTCTGCAGTGGGTTACGCTGCCGGAGAGCGTAAAATCGATCGGCTATCAGGCATTTTACAACTGTACGTCGCTGCAGGGCATCTTAAGCCGGAGCACCGATACGATTTCGATCGGAAACCAGGCGCTGGACGGCTGTACATCGATCCGTTTTGCCGCATTCAATGCCATGGAGTGTACGACGGCAGAGGGATACAGCCCGGAGATTGTCGATTCGTATGGAACCTCGTATTTCTATGTGCCGACAAATTCCGAAGGCTATCCGGATACGGCGCTCAGCTTTACGGAGGATTCGAACGTAACAGGCTACGATGTGGCGACGGTCGGGGAAAATACCCGTGTTCTTTACGGAACCAATGAAGAGTCCGGCATGTGGCTGGCACTCCGTTCCGGTTTGATTCTGTCGGATACGCTGGAGCTGCCGGATACAACGATTGAGATTTTCCGCCGCGCGTTTGCGGAAACCTTCGCTTGCCATGGTTCCTACAGCGTCAACTGGGCAGCGAGCCCGAATCTCTGGGCTATCGATGCGGGAGCGTTCCAGGCTTCCGAGATCGGCGGAGATCTTGTGCTGAATGAGAATTCTCATATTGGATCGTATGCATTTGCCGGCTGCACAAAACTGGAAAGTGTGGAAGCACCTGGCGTGTCGGTTTACCTCGACGAGGCAGCATTTGAAAACTGCAGCAGCCTGCGCAGTGCTTCGTTTGGAAACATGGGAGAAACATCGGCCATCTTTGCAGGAATGTTTACGGGTTGTGATGAACTTTCTGAAATTACGTTTTCCGATTACTATGCACCGCAGATCGGTATCTACGGCAGTATGGAATTCCAGTTCAACTATAACTGGACGCAGGAAGAAGAGTCCGAACGGCTACGGCTCAATGTGCCGGAGGGCTCTGAGGAAAACTATATCAAAGAGTGGCGTTATCTGTATGCGGGCTATTACGATTTCGGGGATGATTCCGCTTATCAGAACATGTGGACTGATATTCAGTGGAACAACATGAACTGGGAGACCTGGGAGTTCCCGGCGGATGAAACGGTCGATCAGATTCTGAAGGAAACCCTGACGGAGAAAGAAAACTGCATCCGCAGAACGCTCGGTATCGAGACGGTTTCCGAGCCGACCGGTTTTTATCCGTACCGCGTGGATTACGATATGATCACGATGATCGGTGCACCGTCCTCTACGGAATTTGTTTACCTGTCCGGACCGGATCTGGATCTGCCGGACGGCTGGTACCCGGATTACATTGGAACAGGAATGTTCCGTTCCTGCGCAGACCTGCAGGGCGTGATTGTGCCGGATTACATTGCCGGTCTTTCGACCAATGCATTTAACGGAGCGAAAAACAATCGTTTCTATATCTATTTTGAGAGCGGCACACCGATGGAGCTGATGGGATGGTCGAAAGAAGAACCGTTCCGCTTCGGCGATGATGAGAGTAAGATTCAGATTATGGTGGCATTCGGTGCCGAGAATGATTATATCAACGCCTGGATGTACCCGATGGCAGGCTATGCTAATCTGGATGAGATGCTGGCGGATATCCGTGCGGAGCTTTCCGTGGACGGCAAAGAGCCGACAGATCTGGAAGTGTATGAGGAGACCGGAAAACGGCTGCTTGCCGTGGAAAACCGCCTGCGTGCGATGATGGATCTCGCCCCGATTTCGGATGCCTCCGAGCTGGCCGGAGAACTGCCGGGCCTGTTGGAGACTGCAAAGACGGCAGAAGAAAAGACGCAGAAAATCGAAGAGCAAAAAGCAGCAGAAGCACAGCAGAGCGCTGCTGTTGAGATCGAGAATAAGACAGAAGAAAACGGCGGCGCAGATTCCGCGGTTTCGGGATCGAAAGAGCCGGATCAGACACCGGGATCAGAAGAAAAAAACAGAGAGCGCAGGCCGCAGCAGGAAAACAAGATCATCCGCCCTTCAGATGCGCCGCAGCTGGAGGCATGTAATTTTGGACGGAGAGGAAGAAAAGGCAAACCAGGAAATGCTGATGCGTGTGCCTCTGGAGATATCAGTAGAGATTGGCCGCACGAAGAAACTCGTTAAGGACATTTTGGAATTTACCCAGGGCTCTCTTGTGGTTCTGGATAAAATGGCGGGAGAGCAGGCAGATCTTTATGTAAACGGGCAATGCGTGGCCAGAGGGGATATTGTTGTGGTTGAGGATAATTTTGGTATCCGGATCACAGAAATCGTAGCCTGTGATCTGAACCAGGAAAGTCTTTGATCATGGCTGATTTTTTGAGACAGCGGGAATGTTTCTGGCTATGGCCGGCATTATCGCGGCAGCCTGGGGAGCCAGCCGGTTCCTTGGGAAGAAATTCGGCGTTCCCGCCTCAGGAAAATCCATACAGATTCTGGAGCAGGTATCCCTCGGAGCAGACCGCAGTCTTTTGCTGGTCCGCTGTGGGGGTCATACCTACCTTCTGGGGAGCAGTCAGGCAGGGATCCAGGTGATTGACGAAATAGAAGAAAGTGATAAAATAGAAGAAGGGGAGTGAGGTTGTGAGTGAACTTTTAAGCGGGCTCAATGGCGGCAATGTTCCGGCGCTGGATCTGATCATTTTATTGACAGCAGTTGCTTTGCTGCCTTCTATCGTAATCATGATGACCTCCTTTTTGAGGATCGTCATCGTACTCTCCTTCACCAGAAATGCCATTGGCGTACAGCAGACTCCGCCAAATGTGGTACTTACAGGCATCTCCCTTTTTCTGACCCTGTACATCATGGCGCCTGTGATCAGTGATATCAATACGAATGCGTACCAGGCTTATATCCAGGGTGAGATCAGCCAGAAAGAAGCTCTGGAACGGGCGGAAATACCGCTTAAGAAATTTATGCTGCGGAATACGGAGAAGGATACTCTGGATCATTTTGTGGAAATGTCCCACACAGAGATCCAGGAAAATGTGGAAGATTATCCCATGACGGTGGTGACGCCGGCGTTCATGACAAGTGAACTGAAACGGGGATTCATGGCGGGCTTCCTGCTGTATCTGCCATTCCTGCTGATTGATGTGGTCGTGGCAAGTACCCTGATGTCCATGGGAATGGTAATGCTGCCTCCGACAATGGTGGCTCTTCCGTTTAAGCTTCTTTTGTTCATTACAGTAAACCGGCTGGGAGCTGCTGTTTTCTACTCTGATCCAGAGCTTCCGGTAGCTGGAAACCCCAAAATCGCGCAGGGAAAGAATAGGAGAGATCGTATTGTGACCAATGCAGAAGTTCTTGCTATTATGTACCAGGCATTTCAGCTGGCTGTAAAGCTGTGTCTGCCCTTTCTGCTGATCAGTATGCTGGTAGGTGTTCTTATTGCAGTATTTCAGGCGGCAACCCAGATCAATGAGCAGACAATGACGTTTGTGCCAAAACTTTTGGCGATCCTGGCGCTGCTTGGAGTGTTCGGAAGTTCCATGCTTGTGATGCTGCAGGAATTTGTTTATCAGATCACGGATATCATCGCCAGGGGGTAAACGGGATGGCAGTTTTGTTCAGTCTGGTAGTGATGCGGGTCAGCGGAGCCATAGCGGGCAATCCGGTATTTGGAAAAACGAATTTTCCTCCAAGGGCCAGGGCCTGTATGATCGTTGCGTTATCGGTATGCCTGCATCAAAGTACCGGCAGCGGATCCTATCGTGCTCCAGGCTCTCTGGTGGAATATGCGGTCATGCTGGGCGGGGAGCTTCTATTTGGACTGGTGATCTCCTTTGCCATGGGAACTGTCTTTTTATGACGGTCCGATTTGCCTCTTCGGTGATGGATTATTGTATGGGGTTAAGCATGGCCCAGATCTATGATCCCCAGTATGGGACCCAGTCAACGGTAAGCTCCGGACTTTATTACACATTCATGGCGTTGATATTTTTTGCCACCAACGGCCATCTCCGGCTGTTCAGCATCTTTTATACGTCAGCAGAACTGATCCCTTTCGGAACCGTATCTCTGAGGCCGGAGATCATGGAGGTTGCGGCAGCGGCCTTCTGTCAGTCCATTGTTATGGGAATGCAGTTTGCGTTTCCTGTTATCGCCATGGAGCTTCTGTCTGAGGCTGCTATGGGGATTTTAATGCGTGTAGTCCCGCAGATCAATGTTTTTGCAGTCAACTTCCAGGTAAAGATCCTGGTTGGAATGTTTATGTTCCTGTTGATTTTTTCGCCAATGGCTGACCGGCTGGGCGTGATCCTGGAGGAAATGTATGGGATCATTGGAACAGCTCGCAGCGTCCATGGGCGGAGTGTAGGAGGGGAAGTTCCATGGCACAGAACGGCGGTCAGGAAAAGACAGAGCAGGCGACGCCAAAACGACGGAAAGATGCGCGGAAGGAAGGAAACGTTTTTCAGAGCCGGGATGTCTCTACGGTGGCTGTCTTAATAGGCGTATTCTTTCTGGCAATGTTTTTTTCCCTTATCTCTATAAACAGATGCGGCTTTATATGGTATGGCTTCTGGAACGATCAGTAACGGATGGGGAGAGCCTGCTTTCAGCGCATCTGGCATGGGAAACGACGGTTGTTTTTTTGAAATGTGCCCTGCCGCTTTTGGGGGCCGCTTTATTGTTTGGCATCCTGGGGCATGGAGTGCAGACACGTTTTAATATCTCTTTCCGGTCAGTCCGCCCCAAGTGGAGCAAGCTGAATCCCCTGACCGGAATGAAGAGACTGTTTTCCATGAAAAATGTAGTAGAGCTGGCGAAAAATATGATCAAGATCGCCATACTCCTTACTCTTCTGGGGAAGGTGCTGAGCGATTCGCTGACACCCATTGCCAGAATGATGGATATGGGGCTTCTTGCGTCTGCCGGATCAATGCTTCAATTGGTCTTTAACCTTGTGATGAGAGTCTGTATGGTATTCGCTGTCATTGCATTTTTTGATTTTCTTTATCAGCGGTGGGAGTATGAAAAAGACTTCGT
>ENA-OQDT01000241-OQDT01000241.1-human-gut-metagenome-genome-assembly--contig:-NODE-241-length-35845-cov-4.876673_pt1 | contig 35845 bp, 35 predicted proteins | sample MGYA00242786_ERZ504617 | MGnify/ENA primary metagenome ERZ504617 (study PRJEB26092, sample SAMD00036337) | human gut metagenome | host: Homo sapiens | study: EMG produced TPA metagenomics assembly of...
ATCAGCATACTGCAATGTATCACAAAGAAATATAAAAATGCAATGATAATGCAATTTCAAACACCCAAAGCCGCAAAGCCCCGTGGTTACGGGCTTTGTAGCCCAGCGTCAACTATTCAAACTCAATCGTTCCAGGCGGTTTAGAAGTCAGATCGTAAAATACTCTGTTAACTCCCTTAACCTCATTAATAATTCTGCTCATCACCTTATTCAGTACATCATAAGGAATTTCAGCAGCCTCAGCTGTCATGAAATCTACAGTTGTTACTGCTCTTAAAGCAACAGCATAATCGTATGTTCTCTCATCCCCCATAACTCCGACACTTCTCATGTTTGTCAGTGCTGCAAAATACTGGTTAATATTCTTGTCAAGTCCTGCGTTTGCAATCTCTTCTCTGTAGATGGCATCTGCATCCTGAACAATCTTAACTTTTTCTTCTGTGACTTCACCGATGATACGGATTCCAAGTCCCGGTCCCGGGAATGGCTGACGGAATACCAGTCTCTCCGGAATTCCAAGCTCCAATCCTGCCTTACGTACTTCGTCTTTGAACAGATCACGAAGAGGCTCAATGATATCTTTAAAATCTACATGCTCCGGAAGTCCACCTACATTGTGGTGAGATTTAATCACTCCGGATTCTCCACCGAGTCCGCTTTCTACAACGTCCGGATAAATGGTTCCCTGTGCGAGGAAGTCTACAGCACCGATCTTCTTGGCTTCTTCTTCGAAGATACGGATGAATTCTTCACCGATGATCTTACGTTTTGCTTCTGGTTCTGTTACTCCGGCTAGTTTATCGTAATATCTCTGCTGTGCATTGACACGGATAAAGTTCAGGTCGAACTGTCCATTTGGTCCGAATACACCTTCTACTTCATCACCTTCATCTTTACGGAGAAGACCATGATCGACAAATACACATGTCAACTGCTTTCCGATAGCTCTGGATAACAGTCCTGCTGCCACTGAAGAATCTACTCCGCCAGACAATGCAAGAAGTACTCTTCCGTCGCCGACTTTTTCGCGGATCTCCTGGATTGTATTCTCTACGAATGCATCCATCTTCCAGTCGCCTGCACATCCGCAGACACCTAATACGAAGTTCGATAACATCTTAGTTCCTTCTGCTGTGTGAAGTACTTCCGGATGATACTGGATTGCATATAATCCTGCTTCTGTATTCTCAGCTGCTGCAACCGGGCAGTCCGCTGTATGTGCTGTGATCTCGAATCCAGGTGCAATCTGTGAGATGTAATCAAAATGACTCATCCAGCAGATTGTCTTCTCTGATACACCTTCAAAAATCTTGGAATCTTTCTTATCTATCAGCACTTCTGTCTTACCATACTCACGTACTGGAGCCGATTCTACTTTTCCTCCAAGTACATGCGTCATGAGCTGCGCACCATAACATAATCCAAGAACCGGAATACCTAGTTCGAACAATTCTTTTTTATATGTCGGGGAATCTGCTTCATAACAGCTGTTTGGTCCGCCTGTCAGGATGATTCCCTTAGGATTCATAGCTTTGATCTTCTCAATATCTGTTTTGTATGAGTAGATCTCGCAATATACATTGCATTCTCTGACACGTCTTGCTACCAGCTGATTGTACTGTCCACCAAAATCAATGACAATTACTAATTCTTTTTTCACAAGAATTTCCTCCTATTTGTTTTCTATATGGCTAACCTTTATTATAAAATAGAAGTCCCGTTTTTACAAGGGACTTCTATCTTTTCTCCGATAAACCAGACTTTTTCTATCATAACTAGCAACTATCTGCTGACAAACGTTTTCTATCCTATACAATCGCATTTTTCTTCCAACTTCCTTTGAAATACCGGATCACAAAACACATTGCCCGGAATACCCAGTCGATCACCATCGCAACCCAGATACCGAATACACCCATTCCCATATATTTTCCAAGCACGTAACTGAATCCGATTCGGAAGATCCACATGGATATGCTCGAAATGTACATACATGCCTTCGCATCACCCGCTGCACGGAACGTCGCAGGCAGGCTGAACGCAACCGGCCAGATAAATATCGCACCGATTCCGTGGAAATGTATGATATCCGCCGTCGTCTTTGCTGTAAGATCGGACAGGTTATATGCCTTTAATATACATGGCAATAAGGAGAATATAAATAATACCATCGCAGTCATACTGACATAAGTAATGAGCATTAATTTCTTATTATAATACTTCGCCTGTTCATAATCGCCCGCACCCACACATCTGGAAATAACCGGTGTGATTGCCAGCGTAATTGCCATTCCCGGAAGGATCTGGAACAATGCGATTGCATTTGACACCGCATTTGCCGCAATCGCATAGGTTCCGAATGTCGATACCAGGCTGAGCACGATAATCTTTCCAAGCTGGAACATGCTGTTCTCCAGGCCGTTCGGCACACCGATACTTAGAATCTTCTTAACCATTTCCCAGTTAATTCGGTAACGCCAGGTCCGTTCTATGTGAAGCGTCCGTTTCTCATCACACAATAGCGCAATTATAATAATCGCCGCCGTCATCCTTGACACCAGTGTCGGAATCGCAACCCCTTCCGTTCCACGGTGAAAACCATAGATCAGGATCGCATTTCCTCCTATATTAATAACGTTCATGATGATCGATATTTGCATTGTTACCTTCGAATTGCCCATTGTACGGAAGATCGCCGCTCCTCCGTTATACAGTGCCATGAATGGAATCGATGCCGCCACGATCAGCAGGTAAATGTCTGCATGATGCATCACATCCTGATCAATCTTGCCGAATACCGTATGCAAGATAAATGATTTCCCTAAATATACAAGTACCGTAATACCGATTGCACATATAGTAATAAACCATACCATCTGAGTTGCCGATTTACAGGCCTCCTCTTTTCTATCCTGTCCCAAAAACTGTCCTGCGACTACTGCACCTCCGGTCGCCAGTGCGGCAAATGCATTAATCAAAAGTACCATTATCTGATCCACCAACGATACTCCCGACACCGCCGCCTCGCCGACGCTTGCGATCATAATGGAATCTGCCATTCCTACCAGGACCGCCAGGAGCTGCTCAACTACCAGTGGCAGGATCAGCGCCAGCAGAGCTTTGTTATCAAAGAAATATGCCTGCTGTTTCTCTTTTTTACTCTTTCCCATTTTCCTCTCCTGTAATGTTTATATGCCGAAAAAAGTTCCCCAACGTATATTCTTATTATACGCTGAGGATTCTTCTCATACAATATCCAGTTACTGCAGAAGTAAACTTATGCAGCTACAAATTTATCCAGTTCTTTCCAAAGATTTTCGCATTCTTCTTCATATACTTTCAGTTCTATTTTATGGTCAAATCCAAGATTCATAAGACCTAACAGGGACTTTGCATCTACAATATATCTGCCCCGTTTCATATCCATGTCAAAAGGATATTTTTCAACAATCTTTACAAAATCTATTACATCATCTGGATTCGAAAAAATTAACACTTTTCGTACTCATTATTGGTCCCTCCTTTTTTCTTATTGGAAATATCTTAACATTCTCCCGTATTTCTACAAGGGGGAAATATTTAAAAAATGGATGACTTTTTTTGACTGAATTTGTGTTTTTTTAACGTTTTTTAATCTAACTGTTCTTTTTTCGGTATTCGAGAGGCAGCATTCCTGTCTCTTCTTTGAATACACGGCTCATATATTTAGGGTCTGTATAACCCACCATTTCAGCAATCTTCGTCAGTTTCCAGTTTGTAACCGTCAAAAGCTTTTTTACGTGTTCAAGCCTGTACCCTCGGATCGTCTCGGTAAATGTCCGTCCTGTTTCTTTTCGGAACTGAGTACTTAAGTACTCCTCTGTCACATGCAGTTTTTCTGCAATTTCTTCCAACGTGATTCCCTGATCATAATACTCCCGGATATTCTCCAGTGCCTTTTGCACCAGAAGACTTATATTATTATGGCATTCTTCTTTGCTTGTCAGATATTCGAAGAATTCATCTGCTTTTTCTTCTACGTCCGTCCATCCATTGGCTCTCGATATTCCCTGAAGAAAAGCCTGTCCTTTTCTCTGCGCCTGTAGTGCCCCTGCTTCTGCCGCCATCTGGATCAGGACCAATGCGATATGTGTACATCCTTCCTTTGCCTCCTGTGGTGTACATGGAAGTTCCCTGCAATATGCCTGATACCTGGAAAATATCTCTTTAAAACGCTTCAACTCCTTATTCATCAGTGCTTCTTTGGCTTCTATTTCAAGGTGCAGCGGATACTTATATGAATGCAGCTTAATTTCCTGTATCTTTTCCTTACAGATTAATGTTCCCTTCTTCAGAATCAGATTCCATTCTGCCGCATGATCTAGTTCTCTGACCGCTTCATGCATATTTTCAAATCCATCACTGACCGCCCAGGTACATATCACCCTTCCACGTGCAGTATTACAGATCATCGGAACAATTGTCTGTTCCAGATACCGATACGTCTCCTGTTCATTTCCCATATGATAAAAAAGAACCACAAAGCTCTGACGTCCACGCATCTCTATTGCATACGCACAGAAATCCTGTTTCTGATTAAAAATCTCCAGTTCTTTCAGAATCTGCTTCACCTGTTCTTTATATTTCTCATAATTTGAGCTCATGCCGATTCCCAGAACGCCAATCCTTTCGTCCGGTGCGATTCCATAACCTTCTTTTATGAGTTCTTTTATCTGCAGATCATCTTTCAGCTTTCCTGCCATCGCATTCGGGAAAATGTAATCCAGATTCAGTATGTGTTTCCACTTCTTCTCGCTTTCCAGCTCTCTTTTCAATCTTCTTAGTACATTGCGGACTTCATAAGTTTTCAATGGTTTGACCAGAAAGTCAACGGCACCAAGCTCCATTGCACGTTTTGCATACAGAAATTCTGGGCAGGAACTTGTAATCACAATTTTGCAGGATATCTTTCTTTTCTGCAGGGCTTCGATCATCTCGAATCCATCCATCTCCGGCATTCGGATGTCTGTAAATATCACGTCCGGACCAGCTTTTTCCCGGACCAGCTTTTCCACCAGTACAAGCCCTCTGGCTCCATTGGCTGCACTTCCTATGATCTCTATATCTGATTCTTCCTGCTCCAGACATTGTAACAGTTCATCTCTATACAATTCATTGTCTTCTACGACAACTATTCTCACGTGAAATACCTCCTTCCAAATTATATCTTACTCTATCCCAGATGATACGCATCCAGTGTCTTCGCCAGATATCTGACTGTCTTATCCACCGCCTCGTCTACCGTCGGCTTGTCCCTGTCACTTCGCATGATTGCAAGCATTCCCCGATAGATCAGCACACTCATTTCATTCAGTTCTTTGATCTCCTGCTCAGATATCTCATAATTTCTTTCTCTGATCACATCTCTTAGCAGATCTTCGTTGCGTTTGAAGAAATCTCCTTCTTTCAAAAATCCTTCGTAATCTTCTGTCTTTTCTTCCTTTTCATTTGGATAAATCTCATAATATCTCCGGAAAACCTCATTCAGGTTCTGTGTCCCTTCCGGACTGAAGAATAAGAAGTTATAGATTCTCGGTCTCTGGAACGAATGTCTGCAAAAGCAGCGCCACTGTCCCAGATACCACTCCTGAAAATCCTTTCCCTCGGCCTTGTGTATCAACGTTTCCTGCATATATTCATCCAGACATTTTACACTTGCAAATAATTCCAGTTCATCCAGATTAGAGAAATAATGATACAGCGTTGCACTGTTGTATTTTGCCTGTTCTGCAACCTTCCTGATCGTCAGATTCTCAATTCCTTCTTTTTCCATTAATTCAATTGTCGCATTGATGAAATACGACATAATCCTTTTTCTCTTTTCCTGTCTGTTTCCTCCAACTGTTACCACAGTCTGCTGTCCTCCTTCATTCTCTTCCTTAATTTTAACTTTTTGCAATTTTTAACAACATTTCATACATCCGATTTATTTATCTCTTCTATTAATATATCCATTTTTATATTAGCATTTCAATAAAATTTTTTCAATTCATAATAATTATGCATAATTTATTTTTATTATACACTATAATTTTATCTTATATGCACAATTTATAAACAATGATTGACTTCCATTTAATTATATAGTATCTTATTACTATGCGTTTTATATAAGCTGGGAAACTTGGATAAAATACGTGTATAAAATATTGGAGGTTTTTTATGGGAAACAAAAGAACAAAAAAATCCATCAGTCTTGAAGGATTCGTCTTTCTGGCAATCTTTTTAGGAATTTTCGGTGGTATGGGTATGAAAATGGGCGGTGTCAATATGCTGAACACATTGATGAACACCGGCTACCAGCTGCTTCTTGAGACAGTCTTCTATATTATGGCAATCGCGGTTCTTGCCGGAGCCATTTCAGGACTGTTCTCAGAATTCGGTGTCATTTCGATGGTGAATAAATTACTGTCACCGCTGATGAAGCCACTTTATAATCTGCCGGGTGCCGCAGCACTCGGTGTAATCACTACTTATCTGTCCGACAATCCGGCAATCCTGGGACTTGCTGAAGATAAGAATTTCCGTAAATATTTCAAGAAATTCCAATTTCCGGCTTTAACGAACCTTGGAACATCTTTCGGAATGGGACTGATTGTAAGTACATTCATGATCGGTCTGAAGTTAAAAGGTGGACACGCCGGAACTGCTGTACTGGTCGGTAACTTTTCCGCTATAATCGGCAGTATCATCAGTGTCCGCATCATGCTTCATTTCACCAAGAAAGAATATGGAACCGAAGAATACTGCGTACAGTTCGAAGAACATGAAGACATGGATGCCATCATGAATACCCGCGAGATCCGTGACGGAGGCATCGGCGGACGTGCCATCGAGGCACTTCTTGAGGGTGGTAAAAACGGTGTGGATGTCGGCCTTGCCATCATCCCGGGCGTTATCACCATCTGTACACTGGTCATGATGCTGACCAACGGCGCATCTGCAGACGGAACTTACACCGGTGCCGCTTATGAAGGAATCGCTTTCCTTCCATGGCTTGGAAAGAAGCTTGAATTCATCTTATCACCGCTTTTTGGATTCACAGATGCATCCGGAATCTCCGTTCCGATCACGGCACTCGGTGCTGCCGGTGCCGCAATCGGACTAGTACCGCACATGGCAGAAGCCGGAACCGTCCTCGCCAATGACGTAGCCGTATTCACTGCAATGTGCATGTGCTGGAGCGGATACCTCAGCACACATGTGGCTATGATGTCTTCACTTAAAGTGAACAAGCTGACCGGAAAGGCAATTTTAAGCCACACGATCGGTGGACTCTGCGCCGGGGTCGCCGCCAACTGGATCTTTAAACTGGTGATGTTGTTCTTGTGATTATGAAGGCTGTGTTTTTACAATTCGAGACATCATAATTCTTGGAAATAATTAGTTGTATAAAAACTCCGCAAGGATATTCGAATGAATCGTCTATATATGATGCTTCTCCAGAATATCTGTGCGGAGATTTTTTGTTCTGTTGTTATCTTTTATCCCATAAAATCGACTCGTTGATGTCCAAAAATTATAAGAGCTTTTTGTTCTGTTACTCTCTTTATCCTGCGTGCCGATGTTGGTGAAGATATTTCTCCCGGGTGGCAAGTCCGCCGCGAATGTGGCGTTCCTGCTTGTTCACATCAAGAACTTTACGGACGCTCTGCGCCAGGGTCGGGTTGATCTGCTCCAAGCGGTCGGTGCAGTCTTTATGTATCGTACTCTTACTAACCCCAAATTCCTTCGCGGTCTGGCGCACAGTGGCTTTATGTTCGATGATATAATATGCAATTTCTACTGCCCTCTCCTCAATATAATCTTTCATAAAAATAACCCCTGCATAAATTGTTTTTACAATCTATGCAAGGGCATTTTGATGTATGTCTGCATTTTCCTTTTGTACTTTCGGAGTTTCCCTTATATAAGCCTTATAAACCAACTCTTCCCAGACACACCAGCAATCCAATCGCTCCGACAGCCACAAACACTAACCCGATACCGGCTGCCTTTTCCTTTCTCCATAACCACTAACTGTCTGCTGTCTATGGAATTCATCGGATAGTTCCTTCGACCTATTAGATATAGTAACAACCCACTCGAATTATTCCCGTTCGCAGCAAGCAGTCCCCACAATTTTGGATGTTTTAATCCACGGGCGGCTGCATCCATCACCGTTAACCGATAGATCTGATATACCGTTTCCATAGCTCCGACAACTGCGACCGCACCAAATATCACAGCCAATACAATATTTTTGTCCATCATATTTCTCCCTTAAATACGTCTGATAATCTGATAAAGCAATACTGCTGAGCTCACAATAGCCAGACAAAATACCATAATCAGATAATATATCTTATCCGGCAGGAACATACTTAAGGTAATCAATAGAATAACCGTGATAATATTAAGTATGATCGCTCCTATCAATTTTTGATTGCTTTTGACTACATTTGTGCTTTCTTCCAGATGTTCCATCATTCTTTCGTCCCCTTTCAATAAATCATCAAGACTTATGGAATAAAGGCTGCTCAACTCAATGACGCTTATAATATCCGGATAGGATTTTTCATTTTCCCAGTTTGAAATGGTCTGTCTGGACACATTGATCTTTTCTGCAACTGCTTCCTGGGTAAATCCAGATTTCATACGAGCGTCTTTCAATTTTTTCCCAATTTCCATATCAGTGTATCTCCTTTCGGAAACATCTTTCCACATTGCGTGTCCAATGTCTATCAAACTTCCTTTACATGACCGTTTTTCGCATCAATTTTCGTGTCAAAATTATTTTACACAGCGTATTTACGAAGCCTGCCACCGGGGACAGAAAAAAAGTCACATTCCCCGTCCCCATGACACAATTCCGATTCCTATCAAGATTACACCTCCCAGAACATCTGCCTTTCCTGACAGCTTTGTTCCCAGAGTCTTACCGAGGCACAACCCTGTCTCACATATCACAAACGTTACCACTGCCACGATCAGTGAACAGACTACAGCCATAACCAAATCATACCCGGCAGTGGTAAATCCTACCGACAACGCATCAATCGATGTTGCAATCCCCTGCATCATAAGCACGGCAAAACTTAATCTTTTCACTTCTTCCTTTTCCTCTTCACTCTGCACAGATTCTTTGATCATGCTTCCTCCGATATACAAAAGCAAAATCAATGCGATCCACGGAATGAACTTCTGAAACTGTCCAAAGACCTGTACGATCGTATGCACACATATCCATCCTATCATAGGCATCAGGAACTGAAAGAATGCATATACTCCCGCAATATAAGCCATTCTTGATTTCTTCATATTTTTTCATTCATTCCATTTGCCAGCGAGACCGAAAATGCATCCATTGCCAACCCTACTCCAAGTAAGGCACTGTTCATAAAGAATAAAAAATTCCACTCCATTATCATTTCCTCCAAAACTAAGTTCAAACGCATGAAAACAAAAAAACCAGATACAGCAGCTGCCTGCCATACCTGGTCTATACTTTCTTTCTAGGATAGAGAGAGTCCACGCATAGATATTACAGCTACACATGAGTCTCACAAATTAAAACAAGCCAGATCCATCGATCAGTATGTTGACTTGTTGCGTTATACGCCTGTTACTCCCCCATCGGTCATTTATCATCTAAAAGAAAATATCATAATTAATAAATTTTGTCAATAAGCAATCATTTATTCCTTTTTCTGTGGTATGCTTTACACAGAGATTTTCCCCGGAACAACTCTGAAAAGAACCAATAAAGGAGTCACAACAATGCCTCACTACTACATGTTTCACAAACCTTTCGGCTGTGTCACTGCCAGACGCGATGACCGCTATCCGACGGTTATGGACTATTTTGAAGAATTACAGAATGACAGGCTTTCTCCGGTCGGACGCCTTGACCGTGAGACGACCGGACTTCTCCTGATCACTGATGACGGTATCTTCAATCAGAAGCTCACTCATCCTTCCTATCACAAAGAGAAAACTTATGAATTCACCCTTCTTGGTGATCTGACACCGGAACTGGTACACAAGCTGGAAACAGGTGTCATTCTGAAAGGCGCCGATACCCCGACCGTCCCGGCTGAAATTACCGTAACAGGACATGCGGTAATGTCCGATATTCTTTCCACATTACCGGTGGAGATTCAGAAAGATATCCACAAAAACCGTCCTGAGCACCCTGTTACCTATGGAATAATTACCATTTCCGAAGGGAAGAAACGTCAGATCCGGCGCATGATGAAATCGGTCCACTGCTGCGTGATTGAATTGAAACGCATTTCCATCGGAAATATTGTACTTGATGAATCACTGCGTCCCGGTGAGTGGAAAGAAATCTTTCCGGATAATGCTTAAGATAAAAAAACTCCCCGTCTATTCTGCCGCACCAGAATGGTGCCATGCCAGAAACTCCGGGGGAGTTTTTTATCTTTATATTTTCTTTTGCTTTCAATTCAGTCCGGCTTAATTGCCTGAGTCTGAACTACTTGAACTTGATGAATCACTCGAGCTTGATGAACTGCTTGAGCTTGATGAACTGCTTGAGCTTGTCTCAACCTGAATGCACTGGTTAGCCAGCCATTCTTTTACAAGATCATTCAGTGCGATCTCTTTCAGTTCTGACTTGGATGCGGCTTTCTTCAGAGCCTTCACACTGTCGTATCCGTATGCATCCGCAATCTTCTTAAGCTCTGTCTTATAAGTCTCATCATCTAACTTAATGTTCTCTTTATCTGCAATTGCCTTTGTTACCAATGTCTGCTTTACACTGGATTTTGCAGCTTTTGTTACCTGCTTTTCGAATTTCTCAACAGTTGTTCCCATCTGCTGTTCGATCAGATCATCATATGACATATTGTAAGCTTCTGCAACAGATTTGTACTGAGAGATCAGGGAATCTTCGATCTTCTTTACATCTTTCTCAGGGTATTTCTTAACTTTTGTATTATCAAGAACCTTCTGCCATGCTGCCTGCTGTAAAGAATCATTATATGTCTTCTCGTTATCTTCCTCGAGAGACTTCTTCACTTCTTCTTTATATTCTTCTACTGTCTTAGATTCCTTTGACACCTTCTTTACAAACTTGTCCGTAAGCTTCGGTGTCTTCTTTTTGGAAATAGATTTTACTGTAATTGTAAATGTAACATCTTTTCCTGCCAGGTCAGAGCTTCCGTAATTCTCCGGAAACTTTCCGTTCCAGTCAAAGGTATCGCCTGCATTATGTCCGATGATACTGTCTTTAAATCCATCGATGAAAGAGTTTGAACCTATCTCCAATGGATAATCTGTGGATGATCCGCCGTCAAATGCTTCTCCGTTCATCTTTCCGACAAAATCAATTGTCGCTGTATCACCTTTCTTTACTGCACGGCCTGTTACTTCTTCTGTTGTTGAATTTTCATCCAGTACTGATTGAATCTGTGTATTCACATCATCATCCGTTACTTCACTTGGTTTGTCAACCTTATCTACTTCAACGCCTTTATAAACAGAAATCTTAACATTCTCTGTTTCCAGACCTTTGGCAGACTGGCAACCAGTCATCATAAGAGAGACTGCCATAACACCTGTTAATAACATTGCCACTTTCTTTTCATAGTGCACCTCGTTTATTATTCATTTTAAGGTGGGCATCATAATCCCATCTGATTTCTTGGTATACGTTTACGCATACTACTTTGTTATATCACATTTAGAAAAACTTTCATAGCATTTTCACATATATTTCATTCTTTTATCAAATTTTTCATTTTGAAATCGTCTACTTTTCCCGTATACTTCTTGCACTCCCACCAAAACAATGTTAGAATATTTGTTATGGAATATAGAATATAGGAGGTTTATTGTGAAGACATTTACAATTGTATTATTGGTAATCCTTGTGATTTTGATTGTTGCATGTGTTGTATTATATTTCGTTGGAAAGAAAGCCGAGAAGAAACAGGCAGATCAGCAGGCACAACTTGATGCAGTTGCACAGACTGTTTCCATCCTGGTTATCGATAAAGGGCGTATGAAATTAAAAGAAGCCGGCTTACCGGATATCGTAATCGAAAATACACCAAAGTATCTTCGTCGTTCTAAAGTACCGGTAGTAAAAGCCAAAGTCGGACCAAAGATCATGACACTTATGTGCGATGCACAGGTTTATCCTTTGATCCCGGTTAAAAAAGAAGTAAAAGCTACTATCAGCGGTATTTACATCACAGCAGTAAAAGGTGTAAGAGGTCCGCTGGACGTACCGGAAAAGAAAAAAGGATTTTTTGCAAGATTAAGAAACAAATAAGTACTTAATAAATAACAGCATTGGAACTTACTGACCCAATGCTGTTATTTTTATGTCTATATTACAGTCTGCAACCGGATCTCCGTTGATGTCCAGCGCATAGTTCACATGTACCGTGATCTTTTCATCCTGTTCTTCGAACCGGATATCTTTTGTAAAGACCCCGATCATCATCTCACCGTATGGTGTCTCATACTGTGTCATATTGATCTTGTCTTTCTCGAATACCATATGCGTATTTGTAATCCCGCTCTTAATGATCTCAACCTTCCGGTCATCCATAATTCTGACCTTATTCTTGATCGTTCCCGGAATTCCTTCTACCAGTTCATCATAAATCACATAATGTTTTCCGTTTTTTTCATAATAATTCGCAGGTGCGATCACTTCGATCGGTTCATTTCCCGGCTCATCACCCTGCGCTTCTATCCCGGTCACATCCTGATGCAGACCGGATATACTTAATAATACGTCTTTTGTCATATTTTCTCCTAATAATCTTCAATATCAATTGCCTGTGTCTTATCTACATCATATGGCAGGATTGAATTGGCAAATTTCTTGAACTTTTCTGCCGCATCACTGACATAAAAATCATATGCCGCCGGTTCTCCCGATGTATTGGCAATTTTCTGCTCTTCCAGTATCTGCTTCAAATCCATCGCTGTCTCGTACGCCGGATTTACAATATGTACAGACTCTCCAAAATATGCCATAATCCTGGATCTGAGAAGCGGATAATGGGTACATCCCAGAATCAGTGTATCAATCTCCGACTTTCTCATATCGGACAGATAGATATCGATCACTTCTTCTGTGATCTTATGCTTTGCAAATCCTTCTTCTACCAGCGGAACAAATAACGGACATGGTTTTCCTATAACTTCCGCTTCCGGCATAAGTTTTCTGATCTCTTTGGTATATGTCTCGCTCTTGATCGTTGCCTCTGTACCAAGTACACCGATCTGACCGTTTTTCGTCTCTCTTACAGCAGCTCTTGCTCCAGGTACGATCACACCGATGATCGGAATATCAAATTCTTCCTGCACCGTATCCAGTGCCAGTGCACTGGCCGTGTTGCATGCGATCACGATTGCCTTTACATTCTTTGTCTTCAGGAAACGGATGATCTGTCTGGAAAAACGGATAATGTTATTCTTTGACTTACTTCCGTATGGAACTCTTGCTGTATCCCCAAAATATACTACATTTTCATTCGGCAGCTGACGCATGATCTCTCTTGTGACGGTCAGACCGCCGACTCCCGAATCAAACACACCGATTGCTGCCGTGTTCCTGTTTTTATTTTCCACGATATTAAATCTCCTTTTATGAATACTCCACCATATTTTACTATTGTACCGTCTTGGACGTGCATTTTCAAGAGATTTTATGTCGAAACCTCCCTTGTATACTTTGCTATAAAAAAAGTTACCTGTCATAAAACAGATAACTTTTTATTCTTTATTCCGATTCTAATTACAGAGCCAACTGTTTTCGCGATCTCATACTGATAATCCGGAATCTTCTTTGTCATTCCGAGTGCTTCATCAATATCAAAGTCTACATACTCTCCATGTTTGTAACCTACAACACGGTTTGTCTTTCCTTCAAGCAGAAGATCTACGGCTTTTGCTCCCATGATAGAAGCGTATACTCTGTCTTTACATGTCGGGCTTCCACCACGCTGCATGTGTCCGAGAATAGTTGCTCTTGTCTCCATACCGGTTGCTTCTTCAATTCTCTTAGCCATGTTCATAGAATCTCCAACACCCTCTGCATTGATGATGATGTAGTTCTTCTTTCCACGTTTTCTTGATTCCTGAATATCTTCAATGATCTTCTCTTCGTCATAATCATGTTCTTCAGGCATCAGAATCTTCTCTGCTCCATTTGCAATACCGCACCACAGTGCAAGGTATCCAGCATCTCTACCCATAACCTCGATGATAGAGCATCTCTCATGAGAAGTTGATGTATCACGTACTTTGTCAATAGCCTGCATAGCTGTATTAACGGCTGTATCAAATCCAATTGTATATTCCGTACAGGCAATATCGAGATCGATCGTTCCCGGAAGTCCAATTGTGTTGATTCCAAAGTTAGCAAGTTTCTGAGCTCCGGCAAATGATCCGTCACCACCGATGACTACCAGACCATCAATACCATATTTTTTACAGATAGCTGCTGCTTTCTGCTGACCTTCCTCTGTACGCATCTCTGCACAACGGGCTGTCTGAAGAATTGTACCTCCGCGCTCAATTGTATCGGATACGTCTCTGGCTGACAGATCGATAATTTCCTCGTTTAAAAGTCCCTGATATCCTCTTCTGATACCTCTTACTTTCAGTCCTTTACCCAGTGCTGTACGAACAACGGCACGGATTGCTGCGTTCATTCCCGGAGCATCTCCACCACTTGTCAATACACCTATTGTACGAATTACTTTTTTGTCTGCCATGATTCATTCCTCCATTGTATTAGTTTGTTCCAATTATCTTCTAACCATTATCATTTCTCTCCGATGATATTGTACATGAATTAATGCACGCTTTCAATGGGTTTTTCTATAACTTTTACACAACTTTCACCAAGATAATTCGTCAATCTGCTCAACAACACCTCATCTGCTGTCACATTCCAGCCTTTCGGCAGGCGTTTTACTGCTTTTTCTTTTTTGCAATAAATGATAACTTCATCCATTCCTTCAGAGACTTTCAAAATATCCTGCAACATTCCTTCCTGCTGAAGATATGTCTCTTTATCTGGATACTGCAGCCATAATTCCTTTCGCGTCTGAGCAAATGGAATCACCTGTTCGCAGATCAGTTTGCTCGGTGCATCATCTTCCTCTGATACACGGCCCTTGATGAATACCTTGGCTTCCTCATTCAGATACATCTGATTCTTTTCAAAATCTCTCGGGAAGATCACAACTTCTACCGATCCAACCAGATCTTCCAGTGTGATAAATGCCATCACTTTATTTGTCTTGGTATACTTGATCGTCTTATTCGTAATCATACCTCCGACAATCTCTTTTGCACCGTCATGCACCTTCGTTCTTCCGGTTTCATCATCCAGCTGGAAATCCAACGTTGTCCTGGATATATTTTTTCTCCATTTTTCTTCATAGTCTTCCAGTGGGTGTCCGCTCAGATATACTCCGAGCACTTCTTTTTCAAATGCAAGCTTTGTCTCTTTTTCATACTCACCAACATCCGGAAGTGGTATATCGAATTCTGATTTCTGATCATCACTTACGATATCGAACAGTGAAAGCTGTCCCGTCATAGAGTATTTCCGCTCCCGGTTCACCTGATCCAGAATCTGCACATAGACCACCATGAACTGCTTTCTTGTACCACCCAGACTGTCAAATGCTCCGGACTTGATAAAGCTTTCTATCGTACGCTTATTGACCTCTTTTCCGGACAGCCGCTCGATAAAGTCTTTCAGGTTGCTGAATGGCCCTCCGTTTTTTCTTTCTTTGATGATCGATTCTATCACCGGCTTTCCGATACTCTTGATCGCCGCCAGGCCATAACGGATGTTACCGCTGTCAACGGAGAAACTTCCCTCTCCTTTATTGATATCCGGCGGAAGGATCTTAATTCCCATCTGCCGGCAGCTGTAAATATACTCTGACACTTTCCCCGGATTATCGATCACGGAAGTCATAAGTGCTGCCATAAATTCTACCGGATAATAATATTTTAACCAGGCTGTCTGATAAGATACCACCGCATATGCCGCAGCATGCGACTTGTTAAATGCATATTTGGCAAAATCGATCATTTCATCATAGATCTTATTTGCCGTCTTCTCGTCGATTCCATTGGCAATACAGCCTGGTACGCCCTCATCCGGATTCCCATACACAAAGTTCTGACGTTCTTTCTGCATGACGTCGCCCTTCTTCTTGGACATTGCTCTTCGCAGGAGGTCACTTCGTCCGAGTGTATAACCTGCCAGATCACGCACGATCTGCATAACCTGCTCCTGATATACGATACAGCCGTAAGTCGGCGCAAGGATCGGCTCCAGCTGCGGGCAGTCATAGGTAATGCTTTCCGGGTTATTCTTGCCTTTGATATACTGCGGGATGAAGTCCATCGGACCCGGACGGTATAATGAAATACCGGCGATAATATCTTCCAGATTCTGTGGCTTCAGTTCTTTCATGAAGTTCTTCATACCGGCGCTTTCAAGCTGGAACACTCCGTCTGTCTTTCCTGTTCCGATGGATGCAAGGACTGCTTTATCATCATAATCTATCTTATTGATATCAATCGTCTTTCCACTGCTGATGCTCGCCAGACGTTCTGCATCCTGGATAACTGTTAATGTACGAAGTCCCAGGAAATCCATCTTGAGAAGTCCCAGTTCTTCCAGGGTTGTCATGGTAAACTGTGTCGTCACAGAGCCATCGGACCCAAGTGAAAGAGGCACGAACTCCTCTATTGCCCTCTGACCGATCACGACACCTGCCGCATGCATGGATGTATGTCTCGGAAGACCTTCCAGTCTTCTCGACATATCGATCAGTTCCTTTACCTTTTCATCTTCCTGATACAGTTTCTTGAATTCCGGATTCATCTTCAGTGCTTTATCCAACGTAATATTCAGCTCTGTCGGCACCATCTTCGCAATGCTGTCTACAAATGCATATGGGAGATCCATCACACGTCCCACATCACGGATGACTCCGCGGGCCGCCATCGTACCAAAAGTTACAATCTGTACCACCCGGTCTGCACCGTACTTTCTTCCCACATAATCGATAACTTCCTGCCGCCTTTCGAAGCAGAAGTCCACGTCAATATCCGGCATGGATACTCGTTCCGGGTTCAGGAACCGCTCGAACAGCAGCTGATACTTGATCGGATCAATACTTGTGATTCCCAGACAATACGATACGATACTTCCTGCCGCCGAACCTCGTCCCGGTCCGACCTTGATTCCCTGTGTTCTTGCATAATTGATAAAATCCCACACGATCAGAAAATAATCCACATATCCCATAGATTGAATGACCGACAACTCATACTCCAGACGTTCTTTCAGCGAATGATCCCCGTCCGGATAACGTTCTTTCAGGCCATCAAAGCAAAGCTTATTCAGATATTCCCAGGAAGTATATCCCTCCGGCACATCATATTTCGGCAATTTGGTAACACCGAATTCAATCTCCACATTACAACGGTCCGCAATCTTCTGTGTATTCTCAAGCGCCTGCAGTGCATATGGAAACAGCTGCCGCATCTCTTCCTCAGACTTAATATAATACTGACCGCCTTCATACCGCATACGGTCTTCATCTTCCAGTTTCTTTCCAGTCTGGATACACAACAGAATATCATGAGGCTTTACATCTTCGGCATAGGTATAATGTACATCATTCGTCGCAACAAGCTCAATCCCCGTCTCCTGAGCCATACGAAGGAGCGACTGATTCACGATCTGCTGCTCCTGCATCCCATGATCCTGCAGTTCCAGGAAAAAATTCCCTTTTCCGAAAATGTCCTGATACCTAAGTGCCGCTGCCTTTCCTTCTTCATACATCCCACGCAGGATATTCTTCTGTACCTCACCGGCCAGACATGCACTGAGCGCAATGATCCCTTCATGAAATTCCTGCAGTACTTCGATATCTACCCTCGGTTTATAATAATAGCCTTCCGTAAATCCTCTGGATACGATCTTCATCAGATTGTGATATCCGATATCATTTTCTGCCAGAAGTACCAGATGGTAGTAACGGTCATCACCGCTTCCGACAGCCTCTTTATCGAATCGGGATCCCGGTGCAACATAGACCTCGCACCCGAGAACCGGTTTGATTCCTGCTGCTTTTGCCGCACGGTAAAAATCAATAACACCATACATCACACCATGGTCCGTAATCGCCACACTGTTCATCCCGAGTTCTTTTACCCTGGCTACACATTCTTTAATTTTATTTGAGCCATCCAACAGGCTGTACTCTGTATGGACGTGAAGATGTGCAAAGCTCATAGCTTTCTCCCTTCCTGTTAAATATATTGAAAAAAGGTGCTCCCTTCAGGGAACACCCTCTCAAACATTCATGTTTGTTTTAGTCTTCTTTTCCAGTTCCAAGAAGCATGAATTTTACAAGTTTATCGATATCCTGTGGCTCATGAGCAACGATTTCCAATTCCGGAATTTCTCCGTTAGAGAAGATATTTGCCATAGATACATACTGAGATAATTTTGACTTTAAGTTCAGTCTGTCACCTTCACCTGTTACAAGTTCAACTTTTCCTTCACAAGAATCAACTACTTTGAAAATCCTTCGATATCTGTAATATTCTGTACTTTCATTTCTCATTCTCCTTTTTATTCATTTTATTATTAACAATCTTAATTGCTTTTATTATACCTTATTTCTTTTTCATTTCAATATTCTTTTCTGAAATTTTTATACGACCTTCTTTAAGAAGTCTTCCGACAGCACGTTTGAACGCATTTTTACTCAATCCGAATTCCTGTTTGATCAGTTCCGGATCCGCCTTGTCATTAAACGGAAGCTTCCCGCCATATTCTTCCATACGTTTCATGATCAGCGCTGCATCCTCATCCATCTGAAGAAATGCTTTTTCTCTGACACTTAAGTCTAATTTTCCGTCCTCTCTTACTTTCAGGACTCTGGCAGATACACGATCACCGACTTTTAACCTGCCAAAAGCTTCTCTCTTTGGAATTAATGCACTGTAACAGTTATCCACTGCCACAAACACGCCAAAGTTATCACTCGTCTCGTAAATGATTCCTTCTACATGATCATCCTTTTTATATGGAGAATCTGTACGAAGCTTCTCATATACTTTCATCGTTGCACAAAGTCTTCCGGACTTGTCCACGTAAAGTGCAACCAGAACTTCATCACCTTTTTTCACTTTCGCAGTCTGCTCTTTGAATGGAAGAAGAAGATCTTTCTCCAGTCCCCAGTCAAGGAATGCACCGATTCTTCCTGTGTCTGCAACCTTCAGTACAGCCAGTTTATCCAGCGTGATCTTCGGTTCCTGTGTGGTTGCGATCAGACGGTCGGAGGAATCTTTGTATAAGAATACTTCTACCGGATCTCCGACTTCTACATCTTTCGGCACCTGTTTTTTCGGAAGCAGAACTTTGTCATCTTTGTTTCCCAGATATACTCCGAACTCCACTTCTTTGACGATCATCAATCTTCTTTTCTTTCCCAAATAATCTGTTAATCCCATATATTTCCTCTCTGTTTCCTTCTCTTTTTAATGTATCTGTTACCTGCTTACGCAAATCTGAATTCGATCACTGCATACGGCTTTGCATTTTCATCACATAATTCAACGACTGTTCTGTCATCTTCTGCTGCAATCCGCGGATAGATCATATCACCATATACTGCAGATTTCTTATATTCCACTCGCATCTGGTGTACTTCTTTGTCTTTCGGAAGCGACTCCAGTGCCATCTGCACATACTGGCAGTTATTAACATGCTCATTCGTGTCGATATGATATCTGCGCACCGGAAAGCTTTCCAGTTCTTCCGATTCTGTTGGAAGAGGAATCTTTCTGGATTCGTATGTCATCTCATATGGCTCTCCGGTTCCATATGGGGCAATCTCTGATTCATCCGGTCTTGCCGGACGTCCTCTCTCTATATCCATGTATACCCACAGGGAATTGGCATATGCGACATCGTTTCCATTCTCATCTGTCATGCAGAAATTACGCTCCCCGAACAATCCCTTGAAATCTGTCGCCCAGGTACTGGTCTGTATCTTCTCTCCTATCTCCGGATACCGTTCTACGACTACCTGCCACGACGACAGGATCCAGGCTCTTTTCCGCTCGCTGCAATGCATGATTCCCAGTCCGAGATCTTCCGATTGAAATGTGCTGCAGTCCTGAAAATAATTCACGATCCCCGGCAGTGTGATTCTTCTGGTATGATCCACTTCACTGAACCGGATTCTTCCCTCTGTAGTATATTGATTGTCTCTCATAGTTAGTCTGACTCCTTTATATGCTCTTCTTCCGTATTCTTATCGGAATTCCCGAAGAAAAACCATTTTATCTTGAATTCCGAAGCAGCAGTTACCATCTCATATTCTTCTGCACTGAGTGCTTCTTTCAGTTCTTTTTTTCCGTCTTCATCAACCACCGCACAGGTCGCATTGGTAAAGCACAGGCTCGGGTACAGCACGCACCACCAGTTATGTCCTTTTCCGCTTCCGAGAGTGATCCTCAGCGCCTCATACTCTCCTTCCGGAAATATGATATCACCATACCGTTTATCCGGGAAATAGCAGCTCGTCACCTTTGCCTGTGCCCGGTATGACACGCCTTCTTTTTTTAACACTTCATCAGCAGTCTTCACCAGTTCCTTCTGATGCTTTTTCACCCAGTCTTTCGTTAACTGTGCGCTTTTACGCTCCGTTTCCGGCATCTGTGATTTCATATAGCTAAGTACCGTATCCCGGACGTGCAATTTAATCCGCTGATCCTTCACACTGTTGCTTTCTGCGATCACATGAAAGCGGAACACTTCCTCTGCCAGCGTCTTCTGCGTCTGTGCAATCTCCGCATGAACAACTTCCATACGCCGTTCCATAATCCCGGTTGTCAGCGCAAATGACAGCAGACATGCTATAATCAGGCAAATTCTTTCCCGTTTCATCTATGTATCTCCTTCCTGCCTCTTACCGTTCACGGATACTGCATGAACGGTAATTCTTACTGATACAGGAAGTCTTGACACAATGGTTCTTATCTATACACTCCTGGCATACTTTCTGAATTTTTTGTTTTCTAGTTCTGCTTTGTACGGATCACATCGATCACGGTCGTTACCTGATTATCGATATGTTTACACATAACATCTGTTGCAGCTTTCTTCTCCCCTTTGCTGATATACTCGATAATTGCCGCATGTTCTGCAATGAGCTGTGGATATGCTTCTTCACGCTTCAGATATTCCACACGATAACGGTACATCTGCTCACGCAGGTTATTCAGAAGCAGAATCAGTTTCTGATTATCCGTTGCCATGTAAATGATATCATGAAAACGTACATCGGCTTCCGCAATCTCTGTGATATCCTTGCTTTTTAAGATCATCTTGAACTCTTCGGCCGCTTTCTTCATCTCTTCGATCTCTTCATCTGTGATCTTCTCACATGCAAGCTGAACCGCCAGTTCTTCCAAAGCCTTTCTTACTTCCAGGACATCCCGCATATTCTTCTCTGTGATCTCTGCGACTTCCGCTCCCTTTCTCGGGATCATCAGCACAAGACCTTCCAGCTCCAGCTTACGGATAGCTTCACGGATCGGAGTACGGCTGACTCCCAGTTTATTGGCAAGCTGGATCTCCATCAGTCTTTCTCCCGGTTTTAACTCACCTCGAAGAATCGCCTGTCTCAAAGTATTGAACACGACGTCTCTAAGTGGCAGATACTCATTCATGTTTACTTTAAAATTCGGTTCCATGCCTATTTCCTCCTTGCATTATGTATGCCGGTCACATACACCTGCTTTGCTAATTGCTTTTCTCTTATCTTTGCTGCTGCTTTTCTTGCTTTCTCTTTTGTCTCATAAAGGCCGAATACCGTTGGACCACTTCCGCTCATCATCGCATTCAGTGCCCCCTGCTCCTTCATGACATTTTTAATCTGTTCAATAACCGGATATTCTTCGATTGTTACTTTCTCCAGTACATTTCCCATCCGGGATGCTACTTTTGTAATATCCTGGTCATACAGCCCATCGATGATTCCGTCAATATCCGGATGATTCTCAATCTCATGGGAATCTAGCTTCTCATAGACCAGTTTTGTCGACACACTGATCGGCGGTTTTGCGATCAGCACATGGCATTTCGGACATGCCGGAAGTGGTGTGAGGATCTCTCCTATCCCTTCTGCAAGAACGGTTCCGCGCATAACACAATAAGGAACATCTGCTCCCAGTGTCACGCCTCTTTCCATCAGTTCTTTCTGTGAAAGTCCAAGCGAAAACATACGGTTGATCCCGAACAGTACTGCTGCTGCGTTCGAACTTCCGCCTGCCATTCCTGCCGCTACCGGTATATGTTTATCTAATGTGATCTTCACGCCTTCCTTTACATGAAACTCCTTCATCAGAAGGTCTGCTGCCTGATACGCCAGGTTATTCTCATTCACGGGCAGATAAAAAAGATTCGTCAACAATTCTATACCCGGTTTTTTCGTCTTTTCCATCCGGATCTGGTCATACAGGTATACCGTCTGCATCACCATCCGCACATCGTGATAACCGTTCTCTCTCCGTCCCAGAACATCCAGACCCAGATTAATCTTTCCAAGTGCTTTCAATTCCATTTTATCCATCTTATTTATCTCCTTACATTTTGTATACAATGTTCTTACAGTATACCCAAATTTTGCTTAAAAATCAATATTTTATCGCCTTTATTTATACCTTCTTTTTCCATATAATTAACTTCTTTTATATTTTCCACCGTTGTGTTATATTTTTTCGCAAGATTCCATAATGTATCCCCCTGTTGTACGAAATATCCGACAATTCCGGGACGGCTTTCCAACTCTTCGGTATCCATCGGGCGGAATTCCGCAGATTCAATATTCTGTATCTGCACCGGTTCTTTCTGAAAACAGTTGAATGCCAGAACGGCTTTCACTTCTACTTCACCGCTTCCCATGAGATTTACCGAAAGCTGCTCGACCGTACAATCCATATCTTCCATATCCGGTTCGCCGCCCCCGTTTTCCAGGAGATAACTGAACGGAACCATTCCATTCCATACGCCAAACGGCGTCTGATCATCTTCCCGCACATATAAAAACTGCAAGTGCAGCACACCGTCGATATGTACACCATCCGTCTCTGCTTTTACTGTTTCCATCTGAATCTTTCCTTTACAGTGACAGATCTGCAAGATATCCTCTTTCAGTTCCGGCAGTGTTAATTCCTCACTGATCCTGCATTTGGAATGATTCTGGAGTTTTAATCGGAAGAACCTCTTTTCTTTCACCTCCGGAATACAGATATGATCCAGCATATACAGATCTTCCAGTATCTGGATCTTCTCTTCCTCGTAGACAATCAGACGGACTTGCAGCGTTGCTTCTATGCCAAGAATACGCATCTCGCCGTTCTCATCCATCCGCGGCTCTACATTGATATCCGTAAGATGTAATTCTGACTGATGATACATTCCGGGCATCACACCCATACATTCGATCTGCCCCTCATACGGAACTGTCCGGCTTATCCAATCCGTCTTTCCTTCTGCCGTTTCGTACAGGCAGAACATGTTAAGTTCACCACTAATCAGCAGTTCATCTGTTCCTAACTGTGTATCCGCTTTTCCACCTGTCACATCCGTCCACAAAAGTGTGCCGATATGCTCCTTTGTACCGCTCAATGTGACCTCTTCTTTAATCCTGTAAGTATCTTTTCCGGTAGCAAATACTTTTAGAATCTCTTCTTCTTTCATTTTCTTAAAAACCGGAACTTTCTCTTCTACATCGGTTGTAATCTCTTCACCGGTACACTTTTCGGTTCCGATGGAAATCTCTGCCAGTGTCTTGATGTTCAGTTTTCTTGAGTGGATCATCGTTACAGTAACCTCGGTGTCAGACGTCTGAAGCACCAGGTTTCCTTCCGGTTCCTGCTCTAGATAGATCATCTCTTCAAATGGGATCCGCCCTTCCAGGCTTGCCGGTACCGGAACCATCTCATCTGCCATATAGAGAACTTTGAACTCCAGTTTTCCAGATACTTTCAGATAGCTTTCTACCTGTTTCATCTCCTCTACCCGCAACATCCCATTGCTTAATATAATCTTTCCCACATCCCGTTTTGCCTCCGGAACATTATAATCCCCGTCAATATAGAACTGGTCATTTACTGTCCTTCCATTTTGAAATATACGGATCTCTTTTTTCTGATATTCCATTGTTCCTGCCTCCTTTTACAACATCTTTTATTCATATATAATCTGCTTTTCCGTGTACGGAATCTTTATGACAATGTATGGATATGTCTTTTTCTTGTGTATTTTTTCCTTTTTCTCCGGGCCCTGAAGCGTTGTACGGATAACCACTGTATCCACTGTCTCATAACATGCATTTACTTCAATGCTGTAGCCGGTCGTCTGCTGTGTCCCGTACCCCCGCACTACATACAGGTATGTTTCTTCCTTTCCTGTATCTGCATAACTGATCCACATTTCCTTTTTTCCAGCTTCTTTTATCTCTTCTTTCAGTTGTTCCGGAATCTCTTCTTTCTTTACAATCTCATATGTAACATCTCCTGTTTTCTGTTCTTCTATCGTGCCGAAACTACAACCGGAAAGCAGCGTTGTCACTGCGATCACGGTTAAGAGCATTTTTATTCTCTTCAATACAGCCTTCTTCTATTTTCTCTCTACTATCTTACACACTATGGGTGTAAAAAATGCGGATTTTATGTTATGATAAAATAACTAGAATGAAAAGGAGTATTCGTTATGAGAATTATACCAGTTGCCTTATTCGTGATCTTATTCCTGATCATCGGCATTCCGGTTCTTGGAATTGAATGGCTGATTGGAAAAATCAGCAAAAAGACAATGGATTATTCCAGTCTGCGGATCGTCCAGTGGGCATTTAAAGTGATCATCCGGCTTGCCGGAATCGAGCTCACTGTCATCGGTGAGGAGAATGTTCCGGATGAGCCGGTTCTTTTTATCGGAAACCACAGAAGTTATTTTGATATCGTGATCACGTATGCAAGATGCAGGAACCTGACCGGTTACATTGCAAAGAAAGAGATGCTCTCTATCCCGCTTCTCCGCACCTGGATGAAGCGTCTCTACTGCCTCTTCCTTGACAGGGAGAATCCAAAAGAAGGCCTAAAGACTATCCTTCAGGCAATCGATTATGTAAAGCACGGTGTATCCATCTGTATCTTCCCGGAAGGCACCAGGAACAACGGTGAAGAATTATCTTTGCTTCCGTTCCACAACGGTTCCTTTAAGATTGCCGAGAAGACCGGTTGTCCGATCGTACCGATGAGTCTGAATAATACCTGCGATATCTTTGAAGGTCATATACCATTCATTAAGAAAACACACGTTATTCTGGAATATGGCAAACCAATCTATCCGAAAGAACTGGACAAAGACGAGAAAAAGCGTATCGGTGAACATTGCAGTAACATCATCCGCGAGACTATTCATAAGAATCAGGCACTTGTTTAGTGCCTGTTTTTTTCTTTTACATTTATTCTCTTAAGTGCTATAATAAAACGGTATAACTAAAAAAGAAATGTACTGCAAACAGCAGTAAAAAGGAGTTTGAAAATGAGCAAACGCAATCTTACCTTGCTGACCGATCTGTACGAGCTCACCATGATGCAAGGGTATTACGAAAAAGGGCAGAATGAAAAAGTTATTTTTGATGTATTTTTTCGTCAGAACCCTTGCAACAACGGATATTCTGTATGTGCCGGTCTTGATCAGGTAATTGATTATATAAAGAATCTGCATTTTACTTATGAAGATGTAGATTATTTAAGAGGTCTTGGGATTTTTAAAGAAGACTTCCTTCATTATCTGAGCGGTTTCCACTTCAGTGGTGATATCTATGCCATCCCTGAGGGAACCGTCATATTTCCGAAGGAGCCTCTTCTGAAAGTGATTGCTCCGATTATGGAAGCGCAGCTTGTTGAGACAGCAATCCTGAATATCATTAATCATCAGTCACTGATCGCAACCAAGACTTCCCGTATTGTATTTGCCGCTAACGGCGATGGTATTATGGAATTCGGTCTGCGCCGTGCACAGGGCCCTGATGCGGGATTATATGGTGCAAGAGCAGCGATGATCGGCGGATGTGTCGGCACATCCAATGTGCTTGCCGGACAGATGTTTGATGTCCCTGTTATGGGAACCCACGCACACAGCTGGATCATGAGCTTCCCGGATGAATACACTGCATTCAGGACTTACGCAGAGATGTATCCGGACAACTGCACACTCTTAGTTGACACATACGATACGTTAAAATCCGGTGTCCCGAATGCCATCCGTGTATTCCGGGAATTCAAAGATTCCGGAAAACCACTGAACAAATACGGAATCCGCCTGGACAGTGGTGATCTTGCATACCTTTCAAAAGAAGCACGGAAGATGCTGGACGATGCAGGCTTCCCTGAAGCTACCATCTGTGCTTCCAATGATCTGGATGAATTCCTTCTTCACGATCTGAAGATGCAGGGCGCAGCCATTGATTCCTGGGGTGTCGGTACCAACCTGATCACATCCAAGGACTGCCCTTCCTTCGGAGGTGTGTACAAGCTGGCTGCCATCCAGAATGAAGAAGGCGAATTCGTTCCGAAGATAAAAATATCTGAAAATACCGAGAAGATCACCAATCCTGGTAATAAGACGATCTACCGTATCTATGAAAAAAAGAGCGGTAAGATCAAGGCAGACCTTATCTGTTTTTCCGATGAAGTCATCGATATCGAACAGGATCTGCTTCTCTTCGACCCGATAGAGACATGGAAAAAGACGAAACTTTCCGGTGGCACCTATACAGTACGCGAGATTCTTGTACCTGTCTTCAAAAACGGCGAATGCATTTACAAATCTCCGACATTAAAAGAGATTGCCTCATATTGCTGCTCGGAAAAAGACACTTTATGGGATGAGACCAAGCGTCTCTTCTATCCGCACAGAGTTTATGTGGATCTTTCCAAAAAACTCTACGTGTTAAAAAAATCACTGCTGGATCAGATGAATATGACAGATTAAAGGAGGACTTATTAATCATGAAAATTATAGTATTAGCAGGCGGACTCAGTCCGGAAAGAGATGTATCCTTACTTTCGGGAGCCGGAATCTGTAAAACTCTCCGGGAGATGGGACATCAGGCATTTCTTCTGGATGTGTTCTTCGGCCTTCCATACGATTCCGATAAATTAGAAGAAATATTCGACCGTCCGGACGGCGGGCTTGAGATTTCCAAGGGAATCTCAACATCTGTACCGGATCTGGGTGCACTTCGCAAATCACGCCCGGATCAGTCACCTTCCGAAATCGGACCAAATGTTATTGAACTCTGCCAGATGGCTGATATCACATTCATGGCTCTTCACGGTTCTATCGGTGAAAACGGAAAACTTCAGGCAACTTTTGATAACCTGGGAATCAAATACACCGGACCGAACTCTCTTGGATGTACATTATCCATGAATAAACTGGTCACAAAACAGATTTTCAAAACCAGTGGTGTCCCGACTCCAAGAGGAACTTCACTGACAGTAAAAACGAAAGATACCCGTCTGGATGAACTTGGATATTACCTTCCACTGGTTGTAAAGCCATGCTCAAACGGATCTAGTATCGGTGTATATATCTGCCACACAGAAGAAGACTATTATGATGCGATCCACAAATCTTTTGATATAGACAACACAGACGAGGTTGTCATCGAACCATTTATCAAAGGCCGTGAATTTGCCTGCGGTATTCTTGCCGGAAAAGCACTTCCGCTCGTTGAAATTGTTCCAAAGGACGGGCTCTTTGATTATGCGAACAAATATCAGGCAGGCGGTGCTTCCGAAATCTGTCCTCCTATATCACTGGATGCAGAGACACAAGAACTGATCCAGCGTGCCGGAGAACGTGCCTTTGAAGCACTCCGCATGGATGTATACTCCCGTGCAGACTTTATCGTATCCGATGCAGACGGTGAATTCTACTGTCTGGAAATGAATGCCCTTCCGGGAATGACCGCAGCAAGCCTTCTTCCGAAAGCTGCCAAAGCTGCCGGATATGAATACAGCGAACTTTGTGAGGCCATTATTCAGGAATCCATGAAAGCCCGCTATTAAGGAGGATGAATATCCATGAAAAATCTTTCAATTGAAAATATAACCAGAGCCTGCAAAGGGACTTTCCACGGCGATGAGAGTATTCTCAGCCAGGAAGTATCCGGTGTCGTGATCGACAGCCGGAAAGTCCAGCCTGGTTACTTATTCGTTGCCATTGACGGAGAACGTGTCAACGCACACAAATTCATCCCGGACACTGTAAAAGCCGGTGCTATGTGTGTTGTCTCCCACGAAGATCTCGGTGAGACGGATTTTCCTTATATTCTGGTAGAATCCACAGGGCAGGCACTGCTTGACATTGCCAAGCTTTATCGTGATTCTTTTGATATGAAAGTTGTCGGAATTACCGGAAGTGTCGGAAAGACCAGTACCAAAGAGATGATTGCCTCTGTTCTGGCTCAGAAATATCATGTACATAAAACACTTGGAAACTTCAATAACGAATGGGGACTTCCGATCACGATCTTCGATATGCCGGAGGATACAGAGGTTGCCGTACTTGAGATGGGTGTCAATCACTTTGGTGAGATGCGCCGCCTTTCATCTGTATCCAGCCCTGATATCTGTGTGATCACCAATATCGGTATCGCACATCTGGAGTTCTTCAAGACAAGAGAGGGCATTCTTCAGGAAAAATCACAGATGATCCAGGATATGAAAAACGGCGGTTCCATCATTCTAAACGGTGATGACGACCTTCTTTGCAAGATGAGTCCTGTCAAAGGTGTCGCTCCTGTATTCTTCGGGACAGGAAGCAACTGTGCATTCCGTGCCGACAACATTGAACCTCAGGGACTCCGCGGAACTTCCTGCACGATCACATTAAAGGATGGGACTTCCTTCGACTGTCTGGTTCCTGTACCCGGCATCCACATGGTAAGCAATGCGGTTGCAGGTGCTGCTGTCGGATATACACTGGGACTGACTGCCAGCGAGATCAAAGCCGGCATCGAATCCCTGCCGTCTATCCCGGGGCGTAACCATATCATAGAAACAGACCATATGATCATCTTAGACGATTGCTACAATGCCAATCCAATCTCTATGAAGGCTTCCATCGATGTCCTTAATATGGCAATCGGACGTAAGGTTGCAGTCCTTGGTAATATGGGAGAACTTGGTGATACTGCTGAAGTTCTTCATGCAGAAGTCGGTACTTACGCAGCACAACAGAATGTAGACCTTGTCTGCGGAATCGGAGACCTGACACACGCTCTGGTAGAAGAAGCATCCAGAGGCACACATACCCAGGCACTTTGGTTTGCTGATAATGAAAGCTTCATTCAGGCTATACCGGACATCATCAAAGATGGGGACAATGTTCTGGTAAAAGCCTCCCACGGAATGAATTTTCCACAGATTGTTCATGCTTTGGAAGAATTATAAAATAACAAAAAAGAACGAAACAAACGAGATATTTAAGGAGATTATTATATGGCTTATCAGATTCTCGCCCTTGATCTGGACGGAACTCTTACCAACTCCCAAAAAGAAATTACAAAGCCGACCCTGGATGCTCTGATCGAGATTCAGGAAGCCGGTAAAAAAGTTGTTCTCGCCAGCGGACGCCCGACAAAAGGTGTCGTTCCGCTGGCAGAGCAGCTTCATCTGAAAGATTACGGAAGTTACATCCTTTCTTTCAACGGTGGACGTATCACCGACTGCCGGACCAAAAAAGCAATCTACAATAAAATACTTCCGGCTGACTGTGCAAAAGGTGTCTACGAAACGGTGATAAAATATGCCGGACACGGCGTAGACATCCTCACTTACACATCCGAACATATTTTATCCGGCATCCACTCCAATCAATACACAGAGCTGGAGTCCCGCATCAATCAGATGCCGATCATTGATGCCGGTGCTGACTTTCTGGATGTCATCCCTGATGATCCGAATAAATTCCTCGTAACCGGAGATCCCGATATCTTAGACCAGATACGCAAAGAACTCAGCAAACAGTTTCACTCTTATCTGTCCGTCTACTGTTCGGATCCTTTCTTTGTAGAGGTTATGCCGGCCGGAATCGACAAGGCACATTCTTTATTAAAATTACTGACAAGTATCGGTCTTACTGCTGATGAAATGATCTGCTGCGGAGATGGATACAACGATCTGACCATGATCGAAACCGCAGGACTTGGCGTAGCCATGGCAAATGCACAACCAGCCGTTCTTGATAAGGCGGATTATATTACGAAGTCTAATGATGAGGACGGGGTGCTGCATGTGATCAATGAGTTTATGCGGTAATTTAATTTATTAACTGGGAAGCGGCCTCTCAGTCCTTGAAGGAAACAATAGATAAGGATTATTGTTTCCTTCAAGTCGTAACTGGCAGCGGATGTTAATAAATGAAATGCCCAAAATGTAACCCGGTGGAGGCCACTACCGTTACGCAATTGCCATCTAATTCGTAAGGCATTTGATACACACGGAATAAAACTTGGAAAGGCGTTCCAGTGAATGTGAAAGAGGCGTTGGTAATTCTTAAGGGGCAAAATTCTGCGTTGGGTTTTCAAAATTTGACTGTCTGAGGCGTATGCCGAGTTTCAAATTTTGAAAGCCTGCTTTTAGCAGAATTTTACCCCTTTAGAATTGACCCGCCGATGGAACCTGAGCAGGAACGCCTTTTCAAGCTTTATTCCGGTTCGGGTATCCACAGCCTTCCTGAATTAAATCCCAATACACTTACATTGAAATCCACCCAAATGCATTTGCTACCGAACTGACCAGAATAATAATAGCAAAGATTGGGCACAGATACTTGATCATTACGACAAATATCTTCTTTCTGCGAAATTTACTTTCTCCATGCCGGATTTCTTCTTCCATACGATCCACACCAACTACTTTAGATACAAATAAACTTGTCATCAACGCAGCAATCGGCATCATTACAGAATTGGTAAGGAAGTCAAAGAAGTCCAGGAACTGCATTCCGATAATCTTTACGAATGATAATGGTCCATATCCAAGGCATGACAATGTTCCGAGAATAATCATAATGAATCCCACAATAACCGTGGATTTCTTACGGCTCCATTTTAATTCGTCTTCTACAGTAGAAACTGCACTTTCTGTTAATGCGATAGAACTTGTAACAGCAGCAAATAATACAAGTAAAAAGAACAGGATTCCTGCAAACGTTCCAAATCCCATGCTGTCAAATACCTTTGGAATTGTAATAAACATTAATGACGGACCTGCCTGCAGCGTATCAGGATCTCCACCTGAGAATGCAAATACAGCCGGAATAATCATCAGACCAGCCATAATTGCAATTGCAGTATCAAATACTTCAACATTCCTTGTCGAATCATTCGATGGATGTGTCTTTTTTTCATGTAAGAGCCAAATGTGACCAAAATACCCATAGCAATTGACAGAGAATAGAACATCTGTCCCATGGCTGTTACAACCGTCATCCATGAAAAGTTTTTTAGGATTTGGTACAAGGAAGTATTTTCACACCAGCCAGCGCACCCGGTCTTGTCACCGAATAGATTGCAATGATCACAGACAGTTACCACCAGTATCGGCATCATGAACTTGGAAACACGTTCAATTCCATTACGGACACCCGCATAGATAATGATCAATGTGAACATACAGAAAACAATAAAGCATATTTCCGTAGAAAGACCATTGGATATAAAGTTTGAAAAATATCCATCTTCTGCTAATTTTGCGCCATTCCCTTTCAGGTATTCTACAAAATATTTAATTACCCATCCACCGATGACAGAATAATACGGTACGATCAACACAGGAATAATTGCATTGATCCATCCACCGAACGACAACCATCCGGCCTTTTTGCCAAAGGCTTTAAACGCACCAACCGGACTCTTTCTTGTCATACGTCCAAGAGCTGATTCCGCAACGATCATTGTATAACCAAATGTCAGCGCAAGCAGGATGTAGATCAGGAGGAATATACCTCCACCATATTTTGCGGCCAAATAGGGGAATCTCCAGATATTTCCCAGACCGACGGATGCGCCTGCCGCAGACAGAACGAATCCTATTTTTCCTGAAAAGGAACTTCTGTTATTTTTTTCTTTTTCCATCTCTCTTTCAGTTCTGATTTTCCATGATTACAATCAGAACTTTCCCTCTTTCTTATCAGATTATATTATCAGACATTGATTATTCTTATATGCCAGACGATTTATTTTATCACATTTACGCAGTGAAGTCACTATTAATTTACAGATATCGCATTTGAAAAAGATCCCCGTCAAATGACGGAGATCTTTTTCAAATCATTTTATGTATTTTATTTATCGTATTCGTTCATCCACTTGATCAGTTCTACACAGTAGTCATCGTGTCTGTCTACAAATGTTGTATGTCTTGCTCTCTCCCAGAGGATCCATTTAGAATTCGGGATTTCATCTGCCATAGTCTTTGCAACTAATGGTGAGCACAGATCAGAGATACCACTCATGATCAGTGATGGAACTTTGATCTCGTGAAGTCTGTCGATGTACTCGAAGTCTTTCAGTGTACCAGATGGAACGAATTCGTTCGGTCCCCATCCATACAGATAAGCTTCTCCACCGGATTTCTTAGGTCTTGTACAGCACTCTGGAAGATCTTCTCTCCAGTAATTACAGTATCTGTCCATATAGTTATCTACTGCTTTCAGATAAGCTTCTCCTGTGAAGTCATTGCGCTCCAGAGCATCGTTAATTGCTGCCTGATCCTCTTCAGACATCATCTTAATTCTACGCATACCTTCTCTTGCCCACAGGCTGCTGCTTGGATGTCCGGAAGAAATGATGAAGGATTTTACCCCTTCTGCTCCACGCTCGATGGCATATGCAATCTGCATCATTCCGCCCCATGACTGTCCGATAATGTGGCATTCTTTTAATCCAAGGTGTTCTCTTAAAGCATCTAATTCATCCAGCCAGAGATCCTGTGTCCACATCTCCGGATGTCCGTCAAGATAAGATTTACCACATCCTAACTGGTCGTACATAACGATCATACGATCATCATCATCTGCAACGTTATCCAGGACTTCATAATAGTTGTGTGTAGATCCAGGTCCACCGTGTAAGCAGATCAACGGAGCTTTTCCGTTATCTTTCTGTTCTCCAACGATTCTGTAATATGTCTGATAGCCATGGAAAGGCATATATCCTTCTGTAATTTTTGCCATTTTATCTATTCTCCTTTTCTTAAAAGACGCCGCAGACCGCTGGTCCGCGGCATTTTTTTATTATAATTTTCTGACACCCCTTGTCAGTTAAATTTTCTTATGAGTAAGTAAAGTTACTTACTTGCAGCTTTTTCTATGTACTTTAGAAGTATTAGATAGCTCTTGTGTATTCTTTCAGCCATTCTCTTTCTTCATCAGTCAGATATGGACCAACCTTCTCGTAGCAGGCTTTGTGATAATCATTCAGACATTCTTTCTCTGATCTTGTCAGTTCTTCCGGATCAATACCATCAAGGTCGATTGGTACGAAGTTCAGAGTCTCAAAGTGCATGAACTGTCCATATTTATTCTTCTCACCGTTTACAGTAAGCAGGTTGTTCTCGATACGGATACCAAAATCTCCTTCTTCATAGATTCCCGGCTCATCTGTAATTACCATACCAGGCTCAAACTGATGATGTTCGTTCTTAGAAGGAACGATGTACCAGCGGAATCCTGTTGGCGGCTCGTGGATACTTCCAAGATATCCAAAACCATGTCCGGTTCCGCACTGGAAGTCTTTGTTCATATCCCAGATTGGCTGTCTTGCCAATACATCCAGAGACCATCCGTGGTTACCATAGAGGAAGTTTGCTGCGCTTAAGTGCTGCATTGCTCTGTATACAGCTGTGTAATATTTCTTCAGTTCCGGTGTGATATGTCCCAGTACTGTTGTTCTGGTAATATCAGTAGAACCTTCATAATATCCGCCGCCTGTATCGCTCAGAAGCATACCGCCTTCTTTTAATACAACGTCTGTCTCTTTAGACGGTGCATAATGCATCATTGCAGCGTGCTCACCGAAAGCCTGCAGAGGTTCGAATGAGTCACGGATATATCCTTCCTGTTCTGCACGCAGAGCTGTCAGATTTATTCTGAAGCAGAAAGCTCTGTAATCTCCATCTTGTCATAATTTTTCTTAACCCAGTAAATGAACTTCGTCAGTGCAATACTGTCTTTCAATTCTGCAATTTTTGATATTTTCAATCTCAACAGCATTCTTAATTGCTTTCATCAAGATAGTCGGATTAGCTCCTTCTACTACCTTACATGGAAGACTCTTATACAGTGCATAGTTCATCTTCATCGGGTCAATCAGTGCAACCTCATCTGCACCAATCTTCTTAGCATCTTCGTAAATGTCATTGTATGGATGAATGTTGACATTATTCTTTGCCATCTCTTCTCTGATGCGGTCATTCAGTTTGCTGTCATCGATATACAAATCTACACTGTCTTTACGTACGATCACATAGTCCAGTACCAATGGGAAGAAGTCAATATCATCTCCTCTGAAGTTCAGAAGCCATGCGTTATCATCCAGAGACGCAATCAAATGTACCGTTGCTCCGTATTCAGCCATCTTCTCACGAACTCGTTTCAGCTTGGATGCAACATTCTCTCCTGTGTATTTGTCTTCCAGGAAGAAACAAGGTTTCTTAGAAAGAGACGGGCGGTCTTCCCAGATCTGGTCGATCAGATCTACTTCATATTCGATCGTGATATTCTTTGCACCCAATACTTCTTCATATTCCTGTCCTTCACCCATAGAAAGGACACGACCATCAAATGCGACCTTACCGCCTTCCGGGATCTTCTGGGCAAGCCATTCTGTTGTAGAAGGTGTATCATCAACGAACATCTTCATCAGACGTACTCCACTGCCTTCCATCTCTGTCAGTGCCTGTGTGAAATATCTTCCATCTGTCCACAGACCTGCATCATCTTTTGCGATTACAGCCGTTCCGTAAGAACCACTGAATCCAGTAATGAACTTTCTTGCTTTGAAATGCTCTCCTACATACTCACTTTGATGGAAATCTGCAGTTGGTACAACATATGCATCGATATTCTGCTCTGCCATCAGTGCGCGAAGCTTTTCAATACGCTTTGCTACTTCTGTCATTCTGTTTTCCTCCTTAGCTACATAGTCCATCTCTTTGCCTGTAAAATGAATTTTCACTTTCCCCATCGGCAGTTTATTTATAGACTACGTTCTATATCTGGTTAAAATTATAACACTTTCAGAAAATGTTGCAACACAAAATGTAATCATTTTATCTTTTTTCACTATTTTATACAAAATTCAATCAAAAAAAGAGACGACCAAAACCGATCGTCTCTTTTTTATCATTTTTCAAAAAATTAATCCTGAGCAATGATTTCTTTTTTGTTGTAAGAAAATATATGCACATAACTCATTATTTTTCTTTAAAACGCTACGATCAAGGTTTGCCTAATATACAACTCTTTATTTCGCTATATATGATAATACTTAATTGGGTTACGAAATGGGTTATGGTATGCAATAAAGCCCTGTTTTGGGTTAAGTTTTTAGACCGCCAATGCAGATTGGAATTCTTGCTACCTCCGATTGCTTACGTTCAAACAATGCATGATTATATACTTGCATTGTTACGGCAATTG
>ENA-OQDT01000243-OQDT01000243.1-human-gut-metagenome-genome-assembly--contig:-NODE-243-length-35806-cov-4.576922_pt1 | contig 35806 bp, 31 predicted proteins | sample MGYA00242786_ERZ504617 | MGnify/ENA primary metagenome ERZ504617 (study PRJEB26092, sample SAMD00036337) | human gut metagenome | host: Homo sapiens | study: EMG produced TPA metagenomics assembly of...
GTCGTCTGCGCAACGCTGATCATCAGCCGCATTTGCAAATAGGTGCAGGCAACGCCGGCGAGATAGATGCAGGCGAGCACGATCAATGCCTTTGCTAAGGGAAGAAAATCGGCTGCCGAAGGGCTTGTGCCAATGAGCGGTAGAATATATTCGTTGATTAACGGCTTCAGAAAATAGGTGCCCGCCACACTTGCGCCCGCACTGATGATCACGCAGAAAAAAACCAAACAACAGCACCCATCTTTGCCGGCCTAAGTATTGCAGCACCCTTCCTAGGGTATGCTTTGCATTTTTGGCTTTTGAAATCCGTGGCGCATCGGGCCGCCTGGCCCTCCGCCCGCTTTGGTATTGACCGCCATTAGGACGCCACCCCTTCCTGCTGAGAATAATAGACCTCCTGATAAATCTGATTGCGGGCGAGCAGCTCGCTGTGCGTGCCAATATCGTTGATTTTACCATCGTCCAGCACGATGATCCGATCCGCTTCGCAGACGGAGGTTACGCGCTGCGCAATGATGATCGTTGTCGTATCGCTTCGATGCGCACGCAGCGCTTCGCGGATTTTGCTGTCCGTTGCGGTGTCCACTGCGGAGGTGCTGTCATCCAGAATCAGAATTTTCGGATTCTTCAGCAGGGCGCGCGCAATGCACAGCCGCTGCTTTTGCCCGCCGGATACGTTCACGCCGCCCTGACCGAGATTGGTTTCATATCCATCCGGGAAGGCCATCACAAATTCATGCGCTTGCGCCGCCTTGCAGGCCTCGATCAGCTCCTCATCCGTTGCCTCCGGATTGCCCCAAAGCAGGTTTTCCCGGATCGTACCGGAGAAGAGCACATTTTTTTGCAGCACCATGGCGACTGCGCCGCGCAGGTGATCCAGCGTATAATCTTTCACATTGTGCCCGCCCACGAGCACCTCTCCCTCTTCCGCCTCATACAGCCGTGGGATCATCTGGACAAGGGTGGATTTTGCGCTGCCTGTGCCGCCAATGACGCCAATGGTTTCTCCGGAGCGGATCGAAAGGCTGATATCAGAAAGCACGGGCTTCTCCGCCTCCTGATTATAACGGAAGAACACATGCCGCATCTCAATTGAGCCATCTGGCACGGCGAGTGCTGGATCAGCCTGTGCATCACTGATATCCGGCATCTCTTGAAGCACCTCACAAATACGGTTGGCAGACGCCTTCGACATTACGATCATCACAAAGGTGTTTGTAATCATCATCAGGGACATCAAGATCTGCGTCACGTAGCTAATAAAGCTCATCAACTGGCCCGTTTCCATTGAGCCGAAAGCGATCAGCTTGCCGCCGAACCAGACGATGGCAACGATACAGGCATACATGGCGAGCGTCATTAGCGGGCCGTTCCAAACAAGGATTTTTTCCGCCATGATGCTGGCGCGCTTTAAATCATCATTGGTAACTTCAAATTTTTCCTTCTCAAATTTCGAACGGACAAAAGCCTTGACCACCCGAATCGCCATCAACGTTTCCTGCACGCGGGCATTAAGACCATCAAATTTTTCCAACATTACCTGAAAACGTGGAAAGGCTCGCGTTGCAATCAGCGCCAACATCCCGCCCAGCACGGGGATTGCAATGAGGAAAACCGTGACCAGCTCCCCGTTGAGCTGCCAGGCGAGCACCGTTGCGCTCACGAGCATCACGGGCGCGCGCACACATACGCGGATGAGCATCATGAAAGTCATCTGCACACGGTTGACGTCGGTGGTAAGCCTGGTGACCAGGGAGGCGGTGGAAAAACGATCCACATTGGAAAACGCGAAATCCTGCACACGGTCAAACATGCCCTGCCGCAGCCCCGCGCCGAGCCCCATGCCGGCGATTGAAGCAAACCATGCGGAAAGCGCACCCGCCGCGAGAGAACATAGCGCAAATGCAACCATCTGAACGCCCATGTTTACCACGTATTGCAAATCCTGATTGGTGATGCCGGTATCCACGATTTGGGACATCAGCATCGGAATGCGCACCTCTAGCAAAACCTCAATGATAACCGTCAAAGGGCTGAGCAGCGCAGCCCACCAATATTTCTTCACACAGGGTGCGAATTGTTTGATCATAAGCCCTGATCCTCCCTTCTACGTCGCTCCATCTCTTCCTGCTCCTTGGCCATGAGCGTGATCATATCGGCGCCCTCCAAATCCTCTTTCGCAAGATTTTGCGTCATGCGGCAAAGATAGCCATAGAGCTGCTCACACTCATTCAGGGTAAATCCGGCAAAGAGCTCCTCATCCAGCCGGTCAAACAGCGCCCTCGTGCGCCTGGTCAGATCCCGTCCCTTGTCTGTAAGCATCACCCGATTATAGCGCAAATCCTCCTCCGAAGGCATTTTATCGACAATACCGCATTTCTGCATGCGTTTGATCGATACCGCCACACTGGCGGGCGATACATGCAGCCGGTCAGCAAGCGCTTTTTGCGTGAGGCAACCATCTCGCTCCAGCGTTTCTAGCAGCGGCATCTGCCCGTCATACAACCCGATTTCAGATGCCGCGCGGTGGGTGCTAATCCGTTTGAGGGCGTTGAGTTGAATCAGCTTCCCCACAATTTCCCGATAGGAATGCATCAATCAACCTCCTTTCTTAACAATCAACCGTTTTATAATAAATCGGTTAATTATTAGCTGGTTTATTATAAAACGAATCAAAAGAAAAGTCAATTCAAACATCAAAAAAGGCAGCTAAACCTGATCGAACAACGCTCTTTTTTCACATGCTTTCACAGCTCCTTGCCACTTACAAACCCGCAAAGCAAAAAAGCACGCCGCAAGAGGAGACCTCCCCTTGCGGCGTGCCAAGCGCCAATGTGAATATTCTTTTGACCTACAGCTGTTATTCAACGGACTTGAGCGATTCCACCATGCTGATCTTCTTTAAGCGGAAATGCATGATCCAGTTGACGATCACCGCGAAGAGCGCCGTCATTGCCGCTCCAAGCACATAGCTCAGCCAGCTGATCGTGCGGCCGAACATCACCACGTCCACCTCCGCAACACTCACCACAAATCGATGCAGGAAGATTCCCATGACCAAGCCGAGTGCAATGCCAATCACGGTTAAGAACACATTCTCACGGTAGATGTAGGCGTCTACCTCCTTGTCATAGAAGCCAAGCACTTTAATTGTGGCCAGCTCGCGCACCCGTTCGTTAATATTGATGTTCGACAGGTTATAAAGCACCACAAACGCCAGCGCCGCCGCCGCGATGATAAACACCACAACCACAAGGGTCAATGCGTTGATAACGTTATTGAAGGTGTCGATCGTCTGCGTGGTATAAACAACGGCATTGATCTCCGGCATCTTCATCAGCTCGGTCGCAAGCTGACCTTTTTGGTTATTTTCCTGGCCATCTGCCACCGGCTTCTCATTCTTGATATCATCCTTGAGCTGCGCCATGACATAGTTAAACTGCGCTTCCTCCCCAAAGGCCTGTTCATATAGCGCCTGGGAAATGTAAACATAGTGGAAGGTATAGTTTTCTGTAATGCCTGCAACCTTTAGGCGCACCTCGGAACCATCGGATTTCGTGACGATCAGCTCATCACCCACCTCGGTATCCGTCTTGCTTGCAAGCTTCTCCGTAATGAGCACGCCGTCATCCGGCAAGGTGAGCTGCGCGCCGGACTGGCGGTTTTGCAACCTTACAAAATCGGAAAGCTGCGCATTGTTCTGCGGCACAAGCACGTTTACCTCCAGCTCTTCATCCGAGCGCTCAGAATGCCCGTGCAGCACTTTCATATAGGTCAGCATCGCATTCTGGATGCCGTCGTTTTCCTTGAGCTGTGTGATGATCGGCGCCTCAGCGGAACCGTCGGTCAGCACCGGATCCTTCAAAACGAGCTGTGCGTCATACATGGCGATACCGCCATCGTTAAACTGCTTATTGATGATAGCGCTGATGGAATCATTGAGTCCGAAGCCCGTCAGCAACAGGGCTGTGCAGCCCGCCACGCCAAACGCTGTCATCAGGAAGCGACGCTTGTTACGGAAGATATTGCGCACTGTCACCTTAGAGGTGAAGTTCAAGTGCTTCCAGATAAACGGGATCTTCTCCAGCAGCACACGCTTGCCCGCCTTGGGCGCGCGCGGGCGCATCAGCTGCGCCGGGCAGGTGGCCAGCTCCTTATAGCAGGCGAGGAAGGTAGCCCCCACTGTGGAAAGGATCGCAATCGCCGTGCCAATGAGCGCATAGCTCAGGATAAACTGGAGATGCACCGTAGGTAGCGTGTACATAATGCCATACGCCGCAGAAATCGCCAGCGGCAACACCACGAAGCCGACCGCCAGGCCGATCACAGAGCCGATCAGACTCGCCAGGATCGCATAAATAATATATTTCGAAACAATCGCCTTATTGTCATAGCCGAGCGCCTTAAGCGTGCCAAGCTGTGTGCGCTCCTCTTCAACCATGCGCGTCATCGTCGTCAGGCAGATGAGCGCCGCGATCAGGAAAAAGAAGATCGGAAATACCTGGGCAAACGCTTTGGTGCGGTCCGCCGTTTGTCCATAACCAGTGAAGCCCGGGATATCGTCGCGGTCAGACACCACCCATTTGGCGCTGCTTAAATCGTTTAACTTCTGCTCGCCGGCAGACAGGCGCAGCTTTGCACGGGAGAGTTCGTTTTCCGCTTCCGCCTTGGCCTTCTGGTAGGTTTCTTCACCGTCCACCGCCGCCTGCTTTGCCTCTTTCAGCTTCTGCTTGGCCTGTTCAATCTCCATGAGCGCCTGGCTCTGCTTGGAGGAAAGGGTTAATTCACCCACATCCAATGCAAACCCGGCCTGTTGCAGCTCGCTTTGTGCACTATCCAGCTGCCGCTTGCTTGCATCCAGCTGCGCCTGTTTGGCATTGATCTCCGCGTTAGCGGCGTCGAGCTTTGCTTTTGCAGCCTTCAGTGTTTTTTCATTTGTGGCGTAATCTGCCTCGCCCTTTTTCAAATCGGCCTTTGCCTTAGCAAGCTTTTCCTCTTCCTTGGCCAAATCATCCTTATAATCGCCCAAATATTTGCTCAAAGCCTGCGCGGCCTCCTGCACCATACCGCCTGCCGTGATATTGGAGAGCTCCTTGAGCTGTTTCACCACAGTGCTGTCCGGGCCAAAGATCTCCTCCGCGCGCTTAATCAGTTCTTCATAGGAAGCGTTGTTGCTGCTGCCTAAATCACCGGCTACCGTTTCAGCAGTAGCAATCATCTGCTTGAGCAGCCTAATTTGATTTTCACCGTTCGAAATCTGCGATTTTGCACTATTGATCTGCTTTTCAGCCGCATCCAGCTTCTCTTTGTTTTTATCATACTCCCGCTGAGAGTTTGCCACCGTTTGTTTTGCCTCAGCAAGCTTGCTCACAGCAAGGTTATACTCATTTACCCTTTGATAATAGGTATTTAACCCAGCGCTGTGCTCCGCCTTTCCGGAAGCAAACTCCCGCTGCGCGGCGCTCAATGAGTCGTTAAACTCCTGCTGCTTTTCAGCGAGAATCTGGTCGCCATTCTCCGCGAATTCGAGCGCCTCATCCAATGACTTACGAGCATCCTCAATCTTTTGCTTCGTATCAACCTCGGCCTGCGCATAGTCAAGGCGCGCCTGCTCCAGCGTTGCCGTCATCTCAGGGCGGAGCACCTCTGCACGAACCGGGGCGCGATCCTGCCCAATCGCCTCGATTTGCTCCACAACAGGCTGCACCAGCTTCTCATATGCATCGCCGTAAGAGTCAAAGTCGCTCTTTGTCGTGCCGTTGACCTTAATATACAAATCCGTATAGTAATCTGTTTTGAACGCGGTATCCGGCACCAGAATGAAGGCGCCGACCTTGCCGCTGCCGACAAGGCTGTTGCCACGCTCAAAGGATATGTAGTAAGGCGATTCCACAATGCCGACGATCTTGAACTCCGTCGTCTCCATAGAAGAGTTCAGATCCTCCCGATCACTCTCTATAGTGATCGTGCTGCCGATTTGGAACTCATCCGGGGTGGATAGCTCGCTGCGGTCCACCAGGCACTCGTTCGCATTTTTCGGCCATTCGCCCTCAATAAGCGTGGGCCGGTTCATATATTCCGCATCGTTTTTTCCGTTTTGCCAATCTGCCAGCATTTCCATGCTGAGAGAATGCGCACGAACGCTGAACGCAGAGCCATCCATATCAATCAAGCTCTCGCCGTTTACTTTGACCAGGCCGTCCGCAAAATAAGCGGGCATTACCGCATGGACGCCGTCAATCTCACGGATCGCATCCACATCCGCTTGCTCAAACCCGACGGTCGAGAGCACGCGCAAATCCATCAGGTTGTTGCTGAGAAAATAGCGGTTGGCCGTCTCCTTCATATCAGGAGCGGTAGCCTTAATGCCGGCAAAAAAGCCAATGCCGAGCGCAACAATCAAAATGATGGAAATAAAACGCGCCTTCGTCCTCCAGATTGAACGGAACGTATCTTTTAACAAGGCTTTGCTCATTGTTACCATTCAATCCTTTCCACAGGCGTTGGGTTGTCGTTGACCATAATTTTATGGACACGGCCGCTGCGCATGGCGATCACACGGTTCGCCATCGGCGTAATCGCCTGGTTATGCGTAATGACGATCACGGTCATGCCGGTTTCCCGGCTCGTATCCTGCAAAAGCTTCAAAATCTGCTTGCCGGTATTATAATCCAGCGCGCCCGTCGGCTCATCGCAGAGCAGGAGCTTCGGGTTTTTGGCCAGCGCGCGTGCAATCGCCACACGCTGCTGCTCGCCGCCGGAAAGCTGCGAGGGGAAGTTATGGATGCGATCGGCAAGGCCCACGCGCTCAAGCACCTTCTCCGCATGCAGCGACTTCTTGCTGATCTGTGTGGCAAGCTCCACATTTTCCAGCGCAGTCAGGTTTTGCACCAGGTTATAAAACTGGAACACAAAGCCCACATCATAGCGCCGGTATTCAATCAGGCGTTTGCGGTCATAATCGTTGATTAATTCACCTGCCACACGGATCTTACCATCATCGCAATCATCCATACCGCCTAGGATATTCAGCAGCGTTGTTTTGCCGGCACCGGATGGGCCGACGACTACGACGAACTCGCCCTGCTCAATATTGAAGGTAATTCCATCCGCAGCGTTAATGGTGATTTCCCCCATCTTGTACCTTTTGTAAACAGAATCGAACTCAATAAAGCTCATGCATTTTACCCCGTTTCTTGATTTTCGCCGTCTTATCCGGCGCACATAATGTCCCTCTCCGGCGAAAATCGCCGGACTCCTACCCTTTTGGACAAAATCTTTGCCACGTGAAAACAATTATAAAGGATTGACTGCCTAGCGTCAATAGAAAAGCGGGTGGAATCCTTATCCAAAAGCGAAACAAATCCCCATAAAAAAGCAATCTATTCCCTATACAGCGGCTGCTAACGAAAAATACAACACGCTGTCTCCCAATGGGCAGCATAGCCGTCCTCCACAGGTTAGGAGGCTGCACGAACCGCTGCAAGCACTTTATTGGCAACCGGAATCGCCTGCTGATAGCCAGAGCCTCCGTTTTCCACGACGACCACGAACGCATATGGCGTTTCCGAATTCTGTGAGAAACCAGCGAACCAGGCATGCGGTGTCTTATCCCCACCGACCTCCGCCGTGCCGGTTTTGCCGCAGATCTGCATGCCGCGTGGGAAACGGCTGTCGCCGTAAAAATTCACGGTATTCGACCGCAACAGCTCCACCATCTTAGAGGCTGTCCCGGCTGAGAGGTAAGCCTCGCCCGTCTCCGCCTTGCCTTTGCGCAACGCCAGGCCACCCGGTGTTTCGATGGATTGAACCACATGGGGCAGCACGGGCGTGCCGCCGTTTGCAATTGCGCCCATGATAGTGAGCATGTGATAGGGATTGGCAAGCGTGGTATGCTGCCCAACGCCCGCCTGCCCGAGCCCGCGCTCATCCGCTCCGGTTAGATCAAATTTGCTGATGGCGATATTGATTCCATCCATTTTCATCGCCTGATTGAAGCCGAGCTGTTGAGCCGTAGCGGTTAACTTCTCCGCCCCCAGCTGGATGGCAATCTGCGCGAATGCAACGTTGCAGGATCGATTCAGCGCCTGTTCAAAGGTGATAGTGCCGTGCCCATGCTTTTCATTGCAGTAGATTACGCCGCCGCTGGTCTGCATTTTCCCCTTACAGGTGAATTTCTGCGTAAAGATATCCGGTATATTGTCAATCGCGCTAATCGCTGTGATGGTTTTAAACGTGGAGCCCGGCGTGTATACGCCGGATAAGAAGCGGTTGAGGTAAATGCCGTCGTATTTGCCGGTTTTATCCGTATCAATATCAGTCGGCTTACGCTCCGGATCATAAGTGGGGGAGGACACCATGCACAATATCTCGCCCGTTTTATAGTTATAAACGCCAACGGTCCCCTTGCGATCTCCCAACGCATCCAACGCGGTTGCGCAGAGCTCCGCGTTGATGGTCAAGCGGATATTATTGCCCTCTCCATCTTCCATCAGGCGATATACGCCGTCCACCAGGTTATAACCGGTCAGCTCGGAACGGAAGATGGTGTGGATGCCTGTCGAAATATAGCCTGCCGTATCTCCAACCATATGCAGCGTGGCTTTACGGATACGGCGGCTGTCGTTATAAATGCGTTCGCCATCCTTGGTTTGGGCGAGGATGACGCCTTTCGTGTCATAAATCGTTCCGGCGCTCGTCAGGCTTCCGCCGGTGAAGAGGTGCTGATTAAAACGCTTGAGCGCCCAAGTTTCCCCATTAACAGCAAAACTGCCGATTAAAAATACGACGCCAATCAAAAACGCGCCGATCAGGGCATAAATTGCCAGCGCGCGTTTGGAAGTAATCCTCATGCAAATCGCCCATCCTTTCCCTAGAGCGTGGCCGAAAGCCCTTGTTTCTGTTTGCTGAACGATGCATCCAGCGCGCGATTAATTTTGGGGTATGTCCGCACATCCGCCGCTTTAATGAAGGCAAAGAGTCCCCACACGCAGATCATACTTGATCCTCCTCGACTGATAAAGGGCAGCGTAACGCCAGTCAGCGGGAGGAGATCCGTAATGCCAAACACATTCAGCGCGATCTGGAACAGCATCATGCCCGCCGCCGCACAGGCCGCAATCGCATAAAACGAAGAGCGACAGGCCGGCGCGCACTGCACCGCATACGCTGTGACCCCCACAAAGCAGAGCAGCACGACGATACCCAGCAGCAGCCCCCATTCTTCACACAAAACACCGAACACCAAATCCGTGGTAGCTGCAAACACATTTTTCAGTTTTCCGGCGCCGATTCCAACACCAAACAGCCCACCGCTCGCCATATAGACAAGCACGCGCGTCTGCTGAAAGCCCTTTCCATCACTGTATTCCCACACATGGCGGTAGGCGGCGAACCGCTGCGCCACATAATCCCCTTTAAAAATCACAATGAACGCGGCTCCAGCCAGCGCAACCAGGCACACCGCAATTAGCGTGCGGATATCGCCGGAGCGCATGAAAGCCATCATTAGGAATGTAACAAAGAAAATCAGCGCCGCGCCAAGGTCATACATCAAAAATAGAAATCCGACGCACGCAAAAGAAAAGAGAATATATTTTGTTAGGCTTCTGGTCGACTGAAGTTTATCGAGGGTTGCAGCTCCCACAAAGATAAACGCAAGCTTTACAAATTCCGAAGGCTGGATCGATACAAAGCCAAGATCCAGCCAGTTAAGCGCGCCGTTTGTCGCTTTGGCGAGCACCAGATTGACTGCCAGCAGCAGCAACGCCGCACAAGCCATCGGCACACGTGAGGCATCCACCCGGCTGATGTCGCCCAAAAACCAGACCATCCCGATAAACAATGCAAGCCCCAGCAACACAGAAATGAATTGCTTTAGTAGCAAATTCGGATAAACGCTCGCGCAGATCACCAGCCCGATCCCGGAAAGAAAAAAAGCGATCAGCTCAAGCTCAAAGCTCTTCTTTTTAAAAATTGTGCGGAACAAAACCACATACAGCCATTCAATCGCAATATAAATTCCAAATATAGACACGAGCTCAGCATTCAAGCTTCCATCTTCCTCAAATATCGTCTGGACGGCAGACCACACCTGAAAAATGGTAATCATCAGCAGGACGATAAACCAGCTCATTGGCCTTTCCGGGCGCTTCCTGCGAATTTTCGCCTCTTTTTGGGGCCCGGGCTTCTGCGCTTTCTGCGCCGCTTTCTTCTTCGCCAATGGTCTCCCTCCTTTTTCTCATACCTTCTGGTAAACGATCAACCTGTATAGTCCTCATAAAAGCGGAGCGTTACGCCACCCACATTGATGTGATCTCCATCAAACAGCGTCTGCGGCCCGCCGATCCTTTTGCCATTCACCATCGTCCCGGATTTGGAACCAAGATCTTCAATCACCCAGCCATCCTCATACTGCGACAGGCGGGCATGACGGGCGGAAACCGTCTGCACAGGCAGCGTAAAATCCGCCTCCGGCGACCGACCGATCAAATAGCTCCCTTCATAGAGTTCGCATACCTCCCCGGTTGACTCAGCCAGTAAAACCGGCGTCCGATTGGAGCGAATATCCTCATACTCTGGCGCGGCAACATCGGCCGGAGCTACAAAAACCGGCTGTTCCGCAGAGGCAACCTCCTCCGGCATTTCAACAGGCTGGGGGAAACTGCTGCGGCTGCGCATCTATCTGAGCCGCTTCCCGCCAGCCTGCTGGCGGGGGGCTGTCCGGCGCGCGCAAAAAGAGCACGACATTGCCCATCATAATGCTGTCCCCATCATAGACGGGAGATTTCCGCTCGATTTTTTTCCCATTGACATAGACGCCGGTTTTGGAATAGGTATCAAAAACCGTCCATCCCCGTTTGCGTCGGGAAAGCACTGCATGGAATCTAGAGATCGTATTATAAGCCAAAAAGATATCGCAGGTTTTATTGCGGCCAATGGAGGTTTCCCAGTGGTTCAGCAGAAATTCATCCCCATTCGCGCCGTTGACAAGAATGCCGAGCGTGACAGGCCGCGGGCGGTTGCGCAACAGGGAGAACAGGCATCGCAGGACGATCAGGAATGCGAGCGCAGGCAATGCATACCGGCCGATTCCCACAAGCAGATCCATTCCGGACCGCAGCACTTTTTCCATCACTTCCTCCACCGTAGCCGCCTCCTTTCTTCGGCAAATTGCCGATTTCACATAGATATACTTATGGTTAAGCATAACGGGATCTGTCCAAAAAGTCAATAAACCCCCCTTGAATTTACGCTTATTTAACATTTATCTACTCCGCCGTATTCATCGCGTTACGAAATCTCACCGGCATAAAAAACGGCGGCGCGTTTTTTCGCGCCGCCGAAATTCAACTATCATTACAGATGGATCAACCCACCAACCTGAGCGATCAGAGGGGCAAAAACAAGGGAAATAATCGTCATCAGTTTAATGAGGATGTTAATTGAGGGACCGGAAGTATCCTTAAACGGATCGCCGACCGTATCACCGACGACCGCCGCTTTATGCGCCTCGCTGCCTTTGCCGCCGTTTGCACCCTCTTCAATATATTTTTTGGCATTATCCCACGCGCCGCCCGCGTTAGACATAAAGATCGCCATCATTACACCTGTGACCAACGCACCTGCCAGCAGGCCGCCAAGTGCCTGCGGGCCGAGCAGCAGGCCGACCACCAATGGGGAGAGCACTGCCAGCACACCGGGGATCAGCATCTCCCGTAAGGCTGCTTTTGTGGAAATCTCCACACAACGCTTATAATCCGGCCTGCCGGTGCCCTCCATCAGGCCGGGGATCGATTTGAATTGGCGGCGCACTTCTTCGATCATCTGGTTGGCCGCCTTGCCGACGGATTCCATCGTCATTGCAGAAAATAAGAACGGCAGCATTCCGCCGATGAACAGGCCGCAGATCACGGCGGGGCTCAAAATGCTGATGCCGCTCGTAATGCCAACAGCCTCCGCATAAGAGGCAAAAAGCGCAAGCGCTGTGAGCGCTGCGGAGCCGATGGCAAAGCCCTTGCCGATTGCGGCCGTTGTATTGCCCACCGCATCGAGCTTATCCGTAATGCCGCGCACGCTCCCATCAAGCTCCGCCATCTCAGCAATGCCGCCCGCGTTATCCGCGATCGGGCCGTAAGCATCCACCGCTACGGTGATGCCGGTTGTGGACAGCATACCCACCGCAGCGAGGGCAATACCATACAGGCCGGAGAATTTATAAGCAACCAGAATCCCCACCGCGATAATCAGCACTGGAATTGCCGTGGATTTCATGCCGACCGCAAGGCCGCTGATAATCGTCGTCGCAGAGCCGGTTTGAGACTGTTTGGCAATCTCCTTGACGAAGCGGTAATCGCCGGAGGTGAACACTTCCGTGATCTGCCCGATAATCAGGCCGACCACAAGCCCGGCAAACACGGCCCAAAAGGCCTTGAAATCATGGAAGAAATACTGGCTCATCACGCCCGCGCCAATCAGCACCAGAAGGGAGGAGACATAGGTGCTCACCTTGAGCGCCTTGTGCGGGTTGCTGCCATCCTTGCAGCGCACGCAGAAGGTGGCAATAATCGAAGCGATGATCCCGATGCCGGAGAGGAAGATGGGGAACAACGCGCCTTCCGAAAACCCTTCTTTTGCCGTAAAAGCGATCACACCCAGCGTGATGGCGGAGATGATGGAGCCGACATAGGATTCGAACAAATCCGCCCCCATGCCCGCAACGTCGCCGACGTTATCACCCACATTATCCGCAATCACAGCAGGGTTGCGCGGGTCATCCTCCGGAATCCCGGCCTCCACCTTGCCGACCAGGTCTGCGCCCACATCCGCCGCTTTGGTATAAATACCGCCGCCGACGCGCGCAAACAGCGCGATGGAGGAGGCGCCAAGGCTAAAGCCTGTAAGCACGCTGACATCCTTTGTAAACAGATAAATCGCAGTGATTCCCAACAGGCCGAGGCCGACCACAGACATCCCCATCACCGCGCCGCCGGAGAAGGCAATGGAAAGCGCTTTGTTCATGCCGCCTTCCTTCGCCGCGTTCGCGGTGCGCACATTGGCTTTCGTTGCCACATTCATGCCGAAATAACCGGCCAGGGTGGAAAACAGCGCGCCGACAATGAAGCAAATGGCCGTCACCCAATTGCCAAGGCCAAAGCCGATGAGCAGAAACAGCACGGCGGCAAAGATGACCAGCACCTTATACTCAGAAAAAAGAAACGCGTTTGCGCCCTGGTGGATCGAAGCCGCAATCTCCTTCATACGCGCCGTGCCCGCATCAGCTCTGCCGATTTTCAGCGCGAGCAGCAGCGCATAAACAAGCGCTACGGCCCCTGCCGCAAGGGCAAGGATGAGAAAAATGTTCATAAAAGACCTCCTATGTTTGATTTTGGGGGCGATTTTGGATGCCGAACAAAATAAAAGCTGCATAAAATTGCAGCTAGGCTATTAAAATTTTACCATTTCTACGGATTTTTTGCAAGCAGTTTATTCAAAATTTCATTTTTATCCGCGTTTCCCGCGAGGAAGGCGGTAGCTGGTAACTGCTGTTCTCCATCCGTCATTTGCCTGTCGTTCTCCCCCTCCCTTTCAAACAGGGGGCATCCGTCAAACAGTGGGGAGCAATCAATTTTTGATTTCACAATGATAAACAAAGAATTGCTTATGCGATCATGAATCCGGCAGAACATCAATCCGTCTGCTCATTATGAACGATCAAAAAGGCCGCCCAAACGCGGCCTTTTTTGACAGGCTAAAACGCCACGGCCGCATCAGGCCCGCGCTTTTGCCCAGCACTATACACTGCATGTGAAACATCAATCTCTGAGGCCCCGCACGGAAAACTGAAATTCCGTTGTGCTCTCAAACGCCTCGCCTGCCCGGAACACACAGGAAGGAAAATCCGGCTGGTTCGGCGTATCGGGGTAATACTGTGTCTCCAGGCAGAACCCTGTGCGGCATGCGACGGGCTTCCCCCCTTTTCCGGGATGCCCGGCAAGGAAATTGCCCGTATAGAGCTGCACACCCGGCAGATCGGTCGTCACGCGCATCACACGCCCGCTTTGCGGCTCATACACCTCGGCCGCCTCGCGCAGCGATCCATCCCAATGCTCGATGCAGAAATTATGATCATAGCCCTTGCAGGAGGCGATAGGGGCATAGTCTGAATCAATTCCATCCCCAATCGCTTTGGGTTCTCGGAAGTCAAACGGCGTTCCCTCCACATCGCGCAGTTCACCGGTTGGGATATTACGCGCATCCGTGGGGATAAATTGGCTTGCATTCAGCCGAAGGATATGGCCGGTGATTTGGCCCGCATCATAGCCGCCAAGGTTGAAATACGCATGATTCGTCAGATTCAGAATCGTATCCCGATCGGATACGGCGTAATAATCGATGCGAAGCACATTCTCCTGCGTCAGGGTATAAACTGCGTGAGCGGTTACCCGTCCGGGGAAGCCCTGCGCGCCCTCCGGGCTTTCATAGCTCAGGCGCAGCGCATCCTCTCCCACAGGCTGGGCATCCCACACGGCGTGGGAAAACTCGCCGCCGCCATGCAGGCAGGTGATTTGATTTTCATTTTCGTCACATGGTATTCTTCGCCGTTGAGCACAAAAGCCCCATCCGCAATGCGGTTGGCATAGCGCCCAACAAGCATGCCCTGATAATCAGAATGGTTCAAATGCCCTTCCAAGGTATCGAAACCGATCAAAACATCTGCAAATACACCGTTTTGATCCGGCACATACAGCTTATTGAGCGTGCCGCCGTAGGTTAGGATTTCGGCACGCATGCCATTTTGGTTTTCTATTGTATAGCAGTCTACCGGTTTGCCATCGGGCAAGGCGCCAAAAAAGGTTTTTTTCATGCTCATTGCAGATGCTCCCTTATCATAAATTGGGCTCCTGCTTGATTATAGTGGAAGGCCTTCCCCGTTGTCAACCATTGGCAAGATAAACTGCTATTTCTCACTTTGCTTCCTTGTCCGCCTTCTCCTGGCGGCGGATACGCAGCTCTTCGAGCACCGTTGCATGTTTTTTATCCGGCAGGTCATAATGGAGCATCGGCAACACGGAGAGCAGCATGCCGATGGCGGGCGGAATGGAGCACAGGAAGAACATCGCCATGCGATAGGGTTCAAAGGCCGGGTCTGCCTTGAAGCTCGCCCCAGCTTCCAACAGCGCGTTTACCTTCTCCACACCTTCGCCGGAAAAGCCAACGACGGAATACACGATGCCCTGGATCAGCGCCGCAATGCCGGAGTTGAGCTTTGTGCAGAAGGATTGCCCTGCAAAGAAAACGCCGTCCGGGCGGATGCCATGCTCATATTCCTCATAGTCAATCGTATCCGCGATCATAACGGATTGATATACGTTGACAATGCCCATGCCTGCCGCCGCAATCGTAAACACAACACAGCAGATCGCCAGCCATAGCGGTTGATCAAGCTTGTTGGGGGCAAGTTTATATATCACAAAAATGAGCGCAAAAGCAATTCCGCTCGCGATGCTGCTGATATTATAAACCTTTTTCTTCTCAAACTTTTTCACAAGCATTGGCGCAAATGCCATGGCTATAAATTGACCGCCGAAGATGCCGCCGCCGAGCACAATCATATAGACAACATAACTCTTCTGGTTATAGTCTCCGTAATAATAAGAAAGCAGCGTCATCGCAACCATCATCAGCAGCATAATCGGCGCGCGCAGGATGCTGGAAATCATGATTTGGCGGAAAGGGCGGTTGCGCCACATAAGCTGAAAATTCTCTTTGATCGTATAGTGTTCGTCAGATGACTTTACGCGCTCCTTGGCAAAGCTCGAAAGCTGAAACAATCCGCAGCCGATCACCGAAAGGATCACCGCTACGATGATGAAGCCGAATTGCTGCCCTTTTTGCGTGGATAAGCCCTGACTTTTCGTTAAGCTGTTTCCCACTGCCTGAGATAGCGGGACAATAATCGCCAGCACGATACCGCCTACCCCTCCGGCGATACGGGCAAGGGAAAGAAGGCTCGCACGATCGTTCTCATCATCTGTCATACGTGCTGTAATGCCCCACAGCGGGATATCTCCTACCGTATAGGTCATGCCCCAAAGGATGTAGGACACGCCTGCCCAGGCAATAATTAGACCATTGACTGTGCTGCTGTTCTGCGAGCCATAGATTCCGTTGCAGAAGCAGAGGATCGTAATCACGCATACCGCCGCAGGCACAAAAATAAGATAGGGCCTGCATTTGCCCCACTTCGTATTTGTCCGGTCGACGATCGTGCCCATCATCGGGTCGTTGATCGCATCCCAAACGCGGGCGATTGCGAAAATAACGCCGGTCGCCATCGCCGGGATGAACAGTACGCTTTGGAAATAGAACACAAGGCCTGTGCCGATGATGTTGTAGATCATATTCTGCCCAAGCAGACCGGTCAGGTACAGATTGCGCTCCTTCGGCGTGTAAGTATTGGGACTGCGCTGCTGTTTCATTCCTAAAACCATTCCCTTCTTTTTGATGCATTGATACGGTGCAATCAAACGCCCTATCCATATCAAGGTTCGCTCGTGTTTGTATTATATCTTCTTTTTCGTTTTCAGTCAATTCATATAAATGATTTTTTGGACTTGTGTGTGAAATTATCTAATTCGACACAAAGAGAATTTCCATTTGACTTCATATAGCGAAAACGATATGATTAAAAACAGCCTTTCAACAGGTCTTTTAGCGAATCACACGAGCGGCGCAAAGCCGGCCGAAAAGGGGAGTCCATATGGATTTTGACGAATTGCTGGCCTGCGCCAAAAGGGTGCTTCACGAGCGGAAAATTTCCCGGATGGCGACTGCCGGAACGGTCGCGGCCGCAATCCTGACGGATAAAGGCAATGTTTACACAGGCGTTTGCATTGAAACCCCGCTGGAATGGGCTTCTGCGCGGAACATGCCGCTGTCGCGGCCATGGTCACCGCAGGGGAGTCCAAGATCGTTAAGCTTGCCGCAACCGGAGTGGACGACGGCGGCAGCGCCTGCGCGCCGTGCGGCCGGTGCCGGGAATTTATCGACGCAGTGCATGACGATAACCATCTGTGCGAGGTGCTGATGGAGGATGGTTCTATCACCACAATCGGCGCCCTGCTTCCATATCGGCTGTAGGCATTCACAAGGCTTTCACGACGGGGCGATACAGGAGGGGAACAAAATGAAGCTTCGGAATATGACTTCGATTTATATCCTGCGGGAGGATTGCCTGCTTCTGCTTTACCGGGTCGGTTCCCGTGTTGTGGAGCCCTCCTGGTGCGGCGTCGGCGGCCACTTCGAGCCGGAGGAGCTCAACCGGCCCGATCTTTGTATCCTACGCGAGCTGGAAGAGGAAACCGGCATCACGCCGCAGGATATCACGCCCCCAGAGCTGCGTTACATTACCCTGCGCTTGAAAAACGGAGAGGTGCGGCAGAACTATTACTTTTTCGCACAGTTGAACAGGGCAGATCGTACATTGCCCGCCTGCAATGAGGGCGAGTTGAAATGGGTCCCGATCAATCAGGCGATGCATCTGGCCATGCCCTTTACTGCAAAGCAAGTGCTTGCCCATTACCTCGAAACCGGGCGGCACGGCAGCGCGTTGTATGCGGGCAGCGCAAAACCGGATGGGATCCGCTTTTTGCAGCTCTCCGAATTTTAACCCATTTGGAATGGAGGGGTTTTCATGGCGCAAACTGCATTGATCACTGGCGCTTCCCGCGGCATCGGCCGGGAAACCGCCCTGCTGCTCGCCCGGCAGGGAATACGCATCGCCGTTCATTACCGCGTGCAAAGGGAGAAAGCGGAAGCGCTCGTCCGATGCCTGCAAGCGTCGGGCGCGGATGCGTTATCCTTTCAGGCCGACGTTGCCGACCGGGAACAGGTAACGAACATGATGCATAAAATAGAACAAGCTTTTGGCGGCATAGATATTCTTGTGCATTGCGCAGGGATTGCGCAGCAGTTACTATTTACAGACATTACGCCGGAGGATTGGCGCCGGATGTTCGCTGTGCATGTTGATGGGCTTTACCATTGCTGCCAGGCCGTTCTGCCCCATATGATCCGTCAAAAGGCAGGCCGTATTGTGACCGTATCCTCCATGTGGGGCGAAGTTGGCGCATCGTGCGAAGTGCACTATTCAGCGGCCAAGTCCGCTGTGATCGGCATGACAAAGGCGCTCGCCAAGGAGCTCGGCCCCAGCGGGATCACTGTTAACTGCGTATCGCCCGGCGTGATTGATACTGATATGAATAACATGCTCACGCAGGAGGCACGGGAGGCCCTGTGCGAGGAAACGCCGCTGTGCCGAATTGGCACAGCGCGGGAGGCCGCTGAAGCGATCGCCTTTCTTGCATCCGGCAAAGCATCCTTTATCACCGGGCAAGTGCTCGGTGTAAACGGAGGAATCGTGATTTAAAGGGAGAAATTGAGAAACGCTGGTGTATCATATATGGCAAACTGGCTTGGGCATTTGAAAACCGTCCACCATCATAGAGCGCTTGTCCGGAAGCATTGCTTCCGAGTGGGCCTTTATTGGCAGGGGTTGACGCATGATCTCTCCAAATATGCCCCTGTTGAATGGATTCCAGGGGTAAAATATTATCAGGGAAACCGCAGCCCCAATGAAGCGGAACGGGCCGCCAAAGGCTACAGCAGCGCATGGCTGCACCACAAAGGGCGAAACCGGCACCATCTGGAATATTGGATCGATTATTCTCCGGTGGGTGGCCACGGGCTTGCGGGCATGGAGATGCCCGTCAAATATGTGGTGGAAATGTTTTGCGATCGCATGGCGGCCAGCAAAACCTACCGCGGCGCCGCCTATCGGGATAGCGACCCTTTGGATTATTATCTGCATTCCCGCGATCACTATCTGATCCATCCGCATACAAAGGCCCTGCTGGAAGCGTTGCTTGCGCGTCTGCGGGATGAGGGGGAGGATGCCGTTTTTGCCTATATTAAAAAAGAGATCCTAAAAAAATAACCGTTATTCCACGGTGCGGGCTGCATTGGCAGCCCGCCCTTCTCATTTCATAGGGATCTGTAGCCCATCCAACTGAGAAAATCGCTTTCTTTTTACCGCAGGTTTTTATGCATCCCGCTATTTTCCCCGCTATATAATCTTACCATGGGTTTCCGGCAATACTGACAATAGGCCAGTATGCTTATTCCAGGGCTGTTCGCTATCCATTTTTTATGGAATGTAACAGCAGGATTCCCAGCTTTTTCTCCCCTATCGCCATTGGGTGATTTGATTTGGGGATTTCGCACGAAAAATGTGAAAAAACATGTGCCTTTTTCTAGTTGAAAAAAAAGAAAAAGTCGGTTATACTGTAGTCGTTAAATAATTAACAAACAATCTCCGCAGCATGAAAACCCGATCAATATTTGATAAGGAGCGATTGCAATGGCAAACGAAAAACAGGAAAAGAAAACCCCTGAGATTGACGTGGACGCCATGGTAGACAACCATGTGCAGAAGGCGCTCAAGGCTCTCGAACAATTTATGGACATGACGCAGGAGCAGGTGGATAAAATCGTGGAGGCGATGACCGTCGCCGGCCAGGAAAACCACACTCGGCTCGCGAAAATGGCGGTTGAAGAAACCGGCCGCGGCGTGTATGAGGACAAAATCATCAAAAACATGTTCGCCACGGAATATATCTGGCACTCCATCAAGAATGAAAAAACCGTGGGCATTGTTGAGGAAAACGAGCTGGAAGGCTATGTGGAAATCGCGGAGCCGGTCGGCGTCGTTGCCGCTGCTACGCCCGTGACGAACCCCACCTCCACCACAATGTTCAAATCCTTGATCTGCATGAAATCCCGTAATCCGGTTATTTTCGGTTTCCATCCCTCGGCGCAGCAATGCTCTGTGGAAGCGGCAAAGGTCCTATATGATGCGGCAGTAAAGGCCGGTGCGCCGGAGAACTGCATCCAGTGGATTGAAACGCCCTCCATCCAGGCGACCACCGCGCTGATGAACCATCCGGGCGTGTCCCTTATTCTTGCCACCGGCGGCGCGGGCATGGTGCGCAGCGCTTACAGCGCGGGCAAGCCCGCCCTTGGCGTCGGCCCCGGCAACGTGCCGTGCTATATCGAAAAAAGCGCGAAGCTTGAGCGTGCCTGCACTGACCTGATGCTCTCCAAAACCTTCGATAACGGCATGATCTGCGCCTCTGAGCAGGCGGTTATCGTCGATAAGGAGCTGCACAAGGATTTTGAGCGCATCATGAAGGAGAACAACTGCTACTTCCTCAACGCAGAGGAAACGCAGAAGGTTTCCGACTATGTCATCAACGCCCAAAAGCAGGCCGTTAACCCCGACGTTGTCGGCAAGAGCGCCAACTGGATTGCCGAGCATGCAGGCATCAAGGTGCCGGAAAAAACGAAAATCCTGATCGCGAAGCTTCCGGCCGTCGGCCCGGAATACCCGCTCTCCCGCGAGAAGCTCAGCCCTGTGCTGGCCTACTTTGTGGTAAACGGCGTGGAGGAAGGCTTCCAACGCTCGCTTGAAATGCTGCATATGGGCGGCTTGGGCCACTCTGCGGTGATCCATTCCACCAACGACGATATCATCAAGGCCTTCGGCGAGGAGATGAAGGTCGGTCGCGTAATCGTCAACTCCCCCTCTTCGCAGGGCGGCATCGGCGATATCTACAACTCCAACACGCCGTCGCTCACCCTGGGCTGCGGCTCCTATGGCCACAACTCCACGACCTCCAACGTTTCCACCGTTAACCTCATCAATAAAAAGCGCCTTGCCAAGAGGAGGGTCAACATGCAGTGGTTCAAGATCCCGCCGAAGATTTATTTTGAGGAGGATTCCATCCAGTATCTGGAGAAGATGCAGGATATCGAGCGCGCATTCATCGTGACCGACCCGATGATGGTCAAGCTCGGTTATGTCGATAAAATCCTCTATTATTTGCGCAAGCGCGAGCACTACTGCCACAGTGAAATTTATTCCGACGTCGAGCCCGATCCCGATGTGGAAACAATTATGCGCGGCGTATCGGTCATGCGCGAATTCCAGCCCGATGTGATCATTGCGCTCGGCGGCGGCTCCGCAATGGACGCTGCGAAGGGCATGTGGCTGTTCTATGAGCATCCCGACGCCTCCTTCGACGGCCTCAAGCAGAAGTTCATCGATATCCGCAAGCGCGCCGTCAAATTCCCGAAGCTTGGCACAAAGGCAAAGATGGTCTGCATCCCGACCACCTCCGGCACAGGCTCCGAAGTAACAAGCTTCGCGGTTATCACAGATCGCAAAAACGGCAACGTGAAATACCCGCTTGCAGACTACGCTCTGACCCCGGATGTGGCGATTATGACCCGCAGTTCGTCATGGGCCTGCCGAAATCCGCAACCGCGGACACGGGCATGGACGTGCTGACCCATGCAATCGAAGCCTACACCTCCACGCTGGCAAGCGACTACACGGACGGCCTTGCCATGCAGGCGATCGAGATGGTGTTTGAATACCTGCCCCGCGCCTATCAGAATGGCGCGGCCGATAAGGAGGCCCGCGAGAAAATGCACAACGCCTCCTGCATCGCCGGCATGGCGTTTACCAATGCCTTCCTGGGGCTTAACCACTCCATGGCGCATAAGCTCGGCGGTGAGTATCACATCCCGCACGGCCGCGCGAACGCCATCCTGCTGCCCTATATCGTCGCCTACAACGGCCAGAAGCCCACGAAGTTTGCAATCTTCCCGAAATATGAAACCTTTGTTGCGGATAAGAAATTTGCCAAGATTGCGAAGCATCTCGGCATTGCGGGCAAAACCACAGAGGAGAGCGTTGCGAACCTTGTGCAGGCAATCAAGGATCTGCGCGCAAGCCTCAACGTGCCCGGCTCCATCCAGGAGTGCGGCGTTGACGAGAAGGTATTCTTCGACAACCTGCCGCGCCTTGCGGACAACGCGCACGCCGACCAGTGCACCACCGCCAACCCGCGCTATCCGCTGGTGTCTGAGATTGAGCAGCTCTATACAGACGCTTATTACGGCAGATAACCCCCGGCACCTGCATCCTGTTTTAGAACCGCAAAGGAGCTGTTGCAAAATGCGTTGCATTTTGCAGCAGCTCTTTCAGAAAATCCCGCTTTTACCCCACCGGCTTTGGTACAGGCATTAGATGTGAAAATTTAGGGATAGCATATTTTTTCAAAATATACTATGATAGAATCAATCTCTGAACTTTGACATCTGATGACTGAAATCTGTTTACGGAGGTGCTTTTTCGTGGAGATCACTATTTGCATTGGCAGCTCCTGTCACCTGCATGGGTCGCGCGACGTGATCCAGGTGCTCGAAAAGCTTGTTACCGCCCATGGGCTTACGGACAAGGTGGAGCTCAAAGGCTCCTTCTGCATGGGCGAATGCACCAAAGGCGGCGTTTGCGTGCGTGTAAACGAGCAAAAATTCTCCCTCACCCCTGCGGATGTTCCCTCTTTTTTTAAAAATGAAATTTTAGAAAAGCTGGCCTAGCCTGCCCGCAAGAAAGGAGCCGTCCAAATGAGCATCATCGGCCTGCAAAAGGCAAACTGTAAAAACTGTTATAAATGCATCAAGGTCTGCCCGGTCAAATCCATCCGGCTGGCAAGCGAGCAGGCGCAGATCATTGAGGCGGACTGTATTCTCTGCGGCAAGTGCCTCAACACCTGCCCGCAGAACGCCAAAACGCTTTCGAGCGATCTCGACAAGGTAAAGGGATTTTTGAAAAACGGCAAGCGCGTAATCTTCTCCCTCGCCCCCTCCTACTACACTTCCTTTGATTTTGACGATGAGCGAAAGCTTCTGGGCGCCTTCCAACGGCTCGGCATTTTCGGCACGGCGCAGACGGCGGACGGCGCGGCCTACGTCACGGCTGAATACCACAAGCTCATCAAAGCGCATGAGATGGAGAATATCATCACCACCTGCTGCCCCACCGTCAACGACCTGGTGGAGAAATATTACCCCGAGCTGATCCCCTATCTGGCCCCGGTCGTCAGCCCCATGATCGCGCACGGCCGCCTGCTCAAAAAAACCTACGGGCACGATGCGAAGGTAGTTTTCGTCGGCCCCTGCATTGCCAAAAAGGCCGAGGCGGACGACATCCGACATGAGACGGAGATCGACGCGGTGCTCACCTTCCACGATATGCACATGTGGCTTGAGCAGGAAGAAATCTGTGTGAATGACTGCGAGCCCGCAGACTTTTTGCGCGGCGATTCGGAGATTCTGCGGCTTTACCCCATCGCGGGCGGCATTATCAAAACACTCAAGCGCCGCGAGGGCGGCGACCTGCCGCACTATAATATCATGAGCATTGACGGCATCGACAACTGCAAGGATGTGCTCGACGCCATCCGTGCCGGGCAGATCACCGGCAGCTTTATTGAGATCAACGCCTGTGTCAGCGGCTGCATTAACGGCCCGGCCCGCGTTTCCAGCGCGCATGACCGGTTTACCGGCCGCATCCGGATCAAGGAGCATGTACATACGACGGGCGACGGCTATCCGGCGCTGACCAACGTCATCCCCATGCACAAGGGCTTCGTGGATCGGACAGACAAGCGGGAGATCCCCAGCGAGGAGGTCATCCGCTCGATTTTGCAGAAGATCGGCAAGGATTCACCAGCACAGGAATTAAACTGCGGCTCCTGCGGCTATGCCACCTGCCGCGATAAGGCGATCGCCGTCTATCAGGGCAAGGCGGAGCTGACGATGTGCATGCCGTTCATGCGTCAGCGCGCGGAATCCCTTTCCAATGTTGTCCTTACGGAAACGCCGAATATCACGATCATTGTCGACGAGGATCTCAACATCGTCGAATACAACGCGGCGGCGGAAAAGGCCTTTGGCGTCAGCCGCGCCGCGGCGCTCACGAAGGGGCTTTATGAAATTCTCGACCCTGCGGATACGCTCGCCGTTTTTGATTCCAGGCAGCCGATCTTTGATAAAAAAATCACGGTGGATGCCTATCACAAAACCTTCCTCGAAAGCATCGTCTATATCAAGGAAGGAAACTACTGCATGGGCATCTTCAAGGATATCACCGAGGAGGAAGCTCTAAAGGAAAAAAGCCAGAAGCTGCGCATGGATACGGTCGACATGGCGCAAAAGGTAATCGACAAGCAGATGGTCGTCGCGCAGGAAATCGCGAGCCTTCTGGGCGAGACAACGGCGGAGACGAAGGTCACGCTGACAAAGCTCAAGGATATGATCGCCCGCGACGACACGCGGGCTTGAGGGGGGATTCCGGATGAGCGTACATATCGACGTTGCATGGAAAAGCCTCAATAAAAAAGGCGAGGAGCTCTGCGGCGACAAGGTCGTCACCGTGCGCACAGCGGATTCCACCATCGCCGTATTGGCGGATGGCCTTGGCAGCGGGGTCAAGGCGAATATCCTCGCCACCCTCACCAGCACGATCTGCGCGACCATGGTGCGCGAGGGCGCATCCGTGGCGGACGTTGTTTCAACCATCGTCAACACCCTGCCCGTGTGCAGTGTGCGCAAGGTGGCCTACGCCACCTTCAGCATCCTAGAAATTAAGGACAGCGGCGAAGGCTATCTCGCGGAATTCGACAACCCCTTCTGCATTTATATCCGCGACGGGCAGCGCATGGAGTTCAAGTGCGAATATAACGAATACTCCGGCAAGGGCGTGTATGAAACCCGCTTTCAGGCCCTGCCCGGCGATGTCATCACCATCGTCAGCGACGGCGTGATCTATGCAGGCGTGGGCGAATCGCTCAACTTCGGCTGGACGTGGGAGCACGTGGTCAAATGGCTCTTAAACGCCACGGCGCTTGATATGTCCGCGCCCAGGCTGGCCGCCGCGCTCTCCGATACGGTCAATGACCTCTATATGAAAAAGCCGGGCGATGATTCCACCGTGCTCGTCGCAGAGGTCACGCCGCACAGGGTGGTCAATATGCTCGCCGGGCCGCCGAAGGAAAAGGCGGACGATGAGCGCATGGTGCGCGATTATATGCGCTCGCAGGGCAAAAAGGTCATCTGCGGCGGCACAAGCGCCAACATCGTCGCCCGCGTATTGAACCGTAAAATCCGCACGTCGCTGACCTATTCCGACCCTTCCATCCCCCCCATCGGCTTCATCGAGGGCGTGGATCTTGTCACGGAAGGCGTGCTCACGCTCACCCGCACGCTGGATATTTTGCAGGAATACTGCGAAAAGGACGCAGACTCCTATTACTTCCACCGCATTGATGAAGAGAACGGCGCGGCGATGCTTGCGCGGCTGCTGCTGGAGGACTGCACGCATTTAAAGCTCTTCATCGGCACGGCGATCAACCCCGCGCACCAAAACCCGAACCTGCCCGCTGACCTGAGCATTAAACTCAAGCTCATCGACCGCCTGGCGGAGCTAATGGTAAGGCTCGGCAAGCGGGTGGATAAAACCTTCTATTAAAATACATATCCCTAGTTTTACCCGAATGGAGTGGAAACACAATGAAAAAATTGTTTGATACCGCTGTGCAGAAGCTCAAATATAAGGTTCTGCGCGAGGTGGCCCGCCTTGCATTTGAGGATCAGCTCGACAGCGGCGCACTGCTCGATATCCCCGCCAAAATCATGCCTGGTCCCAAGCCCACCATGCGCTGCTGCATCTATAAGGAGCGCGCCATCATCGGGGAGCGCATCAAGCTCGCTATGGGTGGCAACAAGAAAAATCCAAACGTCGTCGAGGTGCTGGATATCGCCTGCGACGAGTGCCCGGTCGAGGGCATGCGCGTCTCCGAAGCCTGCCGCGGCTGCATCTCCCACCAGTGCGTGGACGTCTGCCCGAAGGGCGCGATCAGCATTGTGAACCACCGCTCCGTGATCGACCAATCCAAATGTGTGGAATGCGGAAAGTGCCTCAACGCCTGCCCCTATAACGCAATCATTCAGTGCGTGCGGCCGTGCGAGAGCGCCTGCCACATCAACGCCATCCACATGGGCGAGGATAAAAAAGCGAAGATTGATAACGAAAAATGCATCTCCTGCGGCGCGTGCGTGTATAAATGTCCGTTCGGCGCGATCGCCGATAAATCCTATATTCTCGAAGCCATCAAACTCCTGAAGGAGTCTGAAAACAATTCAAAATACAATGTCTATGCGGTCGTCGCCCCCTCTATTGTGAGCCAGTTTGTGCAGGTGCGCGTGGAGCAGGTGGTGTCGGGGCTCAAGCATCTCGGCTTTTTCAGCGTGGTCGAGGCGGCGCTCGGTGCGGATATGGTGGCCTATCAGGAGGCAAACGAGCTGTATGAAAAGGGCTTTTTAACCAGCTCCTGCTGTCCTGCCTTCGTCACCTATGTCCGCAAGGCCTTCCCGGACCTTGCACAGCACGTTTCGCACAACCTCTCCCCCATGGCGCAGATTGCAAAGCACATTAAGCGCCTCGATCCTGGCTGCAAGATCGTTTTCGTCGGCCCCTGCATCGCCAAAAAAATGGAGCAGAAATGGGAAACCGTCAGCCCCTATATCGACTGTGTTATCACCTTTGAGGAGCTGCAAGCCCTGTTTGATGCGCGCGATATCGACATCGCCTCCCTGCCTGACGAGCACCTTAACAACGCCTCTTACTACGGCCGCATCTTCGCCCGCAGCGGCGGCCTTGCCAGCGCGGTCGAGCAAGCGCTTCGGGAGCAGGGCCTGTATGACCTGGGCGATTTCCGCTATAAGCCCGTTTCCTGCGACGGCATCCGCGAATGCCGCACCGCCCTGCTCAAGGCGTCCAAGGGCGTTTTGCAGGAAAACTTCATCGAGGGTATGGCGTGCGAATCGGGCTGCATCGGCGGCGCGGCCTGCCTGACACACGGGCCGAAAAATAAGCTCGACGTCGATAAATACGGCCAGCTCGCCAAGGAAAAAACGATGACAGACGCGATCAGCGTTTATGATTTTGAATAAATCCGGTTTGGGAATTGACATCAATATCAGACACGCTATAATAGAATAAATGAGTCGTTTTTTCCGAATTGCGGATTCCAAAAGGCTTTGGCCTGTGAAAGGATGAGTTTACAGATGACTACGATCTATGTCTGCATCGGCAGCGCCTGCCATCTGAAAGGGTCTTATGATATTATTAACCGCCTGCAAGCTCTGATTGCAAAGCAGGAATTGGGCGAGCGCGTAGAGGTGCGCGCCAAGTTCTGCATGGGGAACTGCGGTCAGGACGGCGTATCCGTCAGCGTGGATGACGGCCCGGTGCAATCCCTCCTGCCAGCGGATACGGACACGTTTTTTGAGCAGCAGGTTTTGCAGAGCCTTCGGGCAGGCGCCGGCAAGGCGTAAAAAAACACGATAGTAATAAAAACGGCCGTTGCTTTCCCGCAGCGGCCGTTTTTGCCTATTTTCATTTGGACTGTTATGGATGAAAAAACAGATTGTAAAATATTGACTGATAAGGATTCTCAATATATAATTGACATGTGGCGAATGCCACCAATGGCACTACCTCAGCGGTAGGCAGTTAGCGTCCTCGCTCCTTGCGTGTTGTTTCGCGCGGGAGGGAGGTGAGGCGCATGGAGTACATCATCATTATTTTCACTTTGATTTTGCTGCTCGTGCTCGCAATAAAAAAAGGACTAGCTGCCCCAGTCCACGGTTGCAGCTAATCTAAAGCAATCAGGACGCTAACCGCCGAAACGGGTAGTGCCATCGTTCATCTATATTGTAGCGTGAAGGAAACCGTTTGTCAATACCTGTCAGATAACATTCCGGTAAAGCATATTGCTTTCCGGGATTTTTATTTTATATCGTAATGACGGCGATATATAATAACAAAAATTATAGTTTTTGATCTGTATCTGAGGGAATGTATTCGACAATATTTTGCAATTCACATGACGCTTCTTTAGTGTTTGCCAAAATTCCTATACAATATTTATGATTGTGAATCGTTTTGATTATGACAAAAAACGGAACACGCGCTCAAGCCGCGCGGGCTCACGCCTTTTTCCCGTTGGAAAAGGGTGCAAAAGAACTTTTTGCACGGCACTTCGGCAGCCTTCTATTTATAAGCCACGTTGGAACCCGTTCGGCGAGCCTTCCCAAACTCGCCCGCTCACGCGGTCTCAAACACATGGAAAGGCTCGTTTTTTGTTGCTGCGCATGCTACGGCTATGCGCAGCAACCAAAAAATCCCCTCACGAGCCACGCAATCAGATTCTGCGGGCGCTGCCTTGGCCTACAGAAAGCTATTTAAGGCGCAGTCTATTTTCAACGCAAATTTGTTTTGTGAAACCAATCTTTGCACACAGGATGTTGTTACGCAGCCGATGGTTAAAATCTCAAAACAGTTCTCACGCTAACCCTTCGTCTACGGAAACGCTAACGGAAGGCCAAGGCAGCAGAGCGCTGCGCCTTCTGCGTGGCTCGTGAGGGGATTTTTGACCGCTCGACATGCGCCGCTTTGCATGGAGAGAGGGCAAAAACGAAGCTTCCCATATGTTTGAAACGCCGTGAGGCGTTGAGTTTGGGGAGCTTCGCCGAACGGGTTCGTTCGTGGCTCAATCTTGTCGCTGCTGAAGTGCCGTGCACAAGCGACCGTCGCGACGGTCGCTTCGGCCCCTTTTGCTTCCTTTTCCGGCCGAACGGAAAAGGAAGTGCCCGCGCGGCATGAGCGCATACGCATTTTTGTCTGTGATAAAAGCAAGTTATAACCGCAACATAAAGAAATATTTTTAAAAAAAATTATTCTTAATCGCCTTTGTGCATTTTGTCGAATTGATGTTTCTTTTTCGATAGCCTAATCTTATCTGGTTATATTTCTCCATTTACATCATAGTCTATATTTCGACTATGGTCAAATTATTTAATCACGATTTATACTAAATTTAACTCAAAAGAAGCAACCTATTTTTTCCATTCGTTTATTACTATAAAATTGTTATGTAGGCAATATTATCCCAATTTTTCCCTATAATATTGCACCTACATTGTCGCACGTTTTCTATGTAAAATATGAATTAGAGGTGATTACTATGTTTGAACCAGTAAAAAAAGAAGCATCCAATAAACGGTTCGACTGCCTAATGACTTGATTGAAAAAATCGAACACCTTGCTTATGAAAAGATTTGTCATTCAATCAAGTGGTCGTGCAATGCTGCAAATATGCAATTGATCATAGCGGAATATGATTGAAAGATGCATATTTATAGTTTTCATCCTCGATGAAGTTTTCCGCTTTATCGGGGATTTATCTATGGCGATTTGAGCTTTGTTATGAGGTGATGCCATGGAATCCTGTTGTTTCACCGGCCATCGTAAAATTCCAGAAGCCGAACGATCCACCGTGCAAAAGCGCCTGCACCAAATGGTAAAGGCACTTCTTAACCGTGAAATAGCCACCTTTTATTGCGGCGGGGCGCTGGGCTTTGATACGCTCGCAGCGCAGGCCGTTTTTGAAAGCGCGGCGGTTCCACCCGCAGGTGAAGCTGATTCTCGCCCTCCCCTGCCGCGATCAGGCGGAACAATGGCGGGAAGCGGACAGGCTGCTCTATGAATCCATCAAACGGCGGGCGGATGAGGTGGTATATCTTTCCGAGTGTTACACGCGGGGATGCATGTTCGAGCGGAACCGCTACATGATCGATCACAGCGACGTTTGCATTTGCTACTGCACAAGCGGTCAAGGCGGCACGGCATATACGGTGAATTATGCGCGGCAAAAGGGCGTTCCGGTCATTTGGCCGGGGCGAATGAAAAATCCCCTGACGCATGGTCGGGGGAAGCAAGAATTTTGACAATAGCCCCTGTTTATTTTTCAGGATCGGATGTGGTGAACTCCCTTTCGGGTTCACAAAATCGCAGGATATCCCCGACGGAACAGTGAAAATAGCAGCAAAGTTTGGCAAGCGTGTCCGTATCGATTTCCTGCAATTCATTTTGGCACCACCGGTTGACCACTTCAAACCGGCAGCCAATTGCTCTGGCCAGCGTATTCCGCTTCATGCCGCGGGAATCCAGGATTTCTTTGAGCCGAACCTCAATTCTGCCGTGATCTTTTAAGGCAACGAGAGAATCTTCTGGAGTGGAACGCTTCTGATCCATAAGATTTTATCTCCTTCCCTAAACAATACTTATATAATAATCTTATTAGAAATGCTTGACAATTCACTTAATAATAGTTACTATAGTTATAGTAATTTATTAAATTTAAAAAATACATATTTTGATTATAAAACTTGATCGATAGTCCGCATTGTTCGGTAATATCCTGCTATCCGAATCATGAAAAATACCATTTTCGTCTATAATCAGTATCGTTTTAAAGTTTTTGTTTTTTCTAGGATATGGCCTGCGTTCATCCGTTAAATCCAAAAGGTAGTCTACACTCGTGTTGTAAAATTCCGCCAGTTTAATCAACATGGGAATTGAAATATTTAATTCCCCCAACTCATAATCTGAGTACGTCGTCTGGTGAATATGTAGATAAGCAGCAATATCTTTTTGAGATAAATCTTGATCTTCGCGTAAATCGCGTATCCGTTGATACATAAAATATCATCTCCTTGATGTAAGTATGTATCAAGGGAATATCCCTTAGACAGTTTTAAGGGATATTCCCTTATATCGGGCTGAAAGGCGGCCTTTTTTTGTGAATAGTTGCAGCTTTACAGGCCATCGAAGAATTCCACAAGACGATTTTTTAAACTTGCAAAAGCGGCTGCAAAAAATCATCAAACAATTGATCAAGCAGGGCATCACCACCTTTTACTGCGGCGGAGCGCTGGGCTTTGACACGCTCGCGGCGCAGGCCGTTTTGAAAGCGCGGCGGTTCCACCCGCAGGTGAAGCTGATTCTGGCTCTCCCCTGCCGCGATCAGGCGGAACAATGGCGGGAAGCGGACAGGCTGCTCTATGAATCCATCAAACGGCGGGCGGATGAGGTGGTATATCTTTCCGAGCGTTACACGCGGGGATGCATGTTCGAGCGGAACCGCTACATGGTCGATCACAGCGACGTTTGCATTTGCTACTGCACAAGCGGTCAAGGCGGCACGGCATATACGGTGAAATATGCGCGGCGCAGGGGCATTCCGGTCATCAATCTGGCAGAGGAGGGAGGGGATCAAAAAATCCCCTGACGGAGTGTCAGGGGAACGCCAAAATATGTTGCACGCTGCCGGTTTCATCCGGTTCAATCATCAAAAGGAGCTGTTAATGATGCACAAATCAAAAATTCAACAAACGATCGTCCGCTTGAGAGAAAAGCGAAACCCGCCTATCAGCGAAGAAGAAGCGCTCCAAAAGGCCAGAGACAACTTCATGAAAGCGCTCACTGAATGTTTGATCCTCGCCCGTCTCAGCAAAGGCGATAGCTATGGCTATGAGATCAGCCAGTCCATTAAGGCATATAGCGGCGGATGTTTTCGCATTCCGGAAGGGGCCATGTATCCCACGTTATATCGCATGTTGGATCGAGGCTACATCACTACCTACACCTCTGATTGTGGAAAACGGCAGATGCGCATTTACTACCAGATCACATCCGCCGGCCGTGGTCATCTCGAAGCGCTTATGAAGGCCTATCATGAGGCCCATGCAGGCTATCAGTCCGTCCTCTCTGCAACGATCTAAAAAAAGAGGCTGTCAAAAAGAATCCATATGTCTGCGAGCGAACACAGTTCGCCCTTGCGAGGTTGGGCTTTCTAAAAAATTCTATGCGCCTGCGGGCGACATACAAAAAATTGAATAACGTCGCCACTTCAATTGGCCCGCAGGCACAGCCCGCCCCAACAACAACCGGCTCAACAGTTAATGAAATTGGCGGCAACGCCGCTTGTTCCCTTCCTTTATGCCGCCGAAGCCTGCGCCTGCGTGGTTGCCGGCGGCGCAGTGGTCGGAGGCGGCACGGTCGTTTTCGGCTTCTCCTGCATTTCCTTCGGATAGGCCGGGTCAAAGATATCATATTTGCGGAAATACTCCTTCGAATCTTCATCGCGCACCACCGTCGCCTTATTGCGGTTTAAAAGCTCAATGAGCGGATAAAGATTGAGCCAAATCTGGTTGATCCCTTCCTTCTGCGATTCGTCAAAGATCAGTTGCAGGCCGATGTGCAGATGCGGCTGGGTCATGCCGTTGTTATCCTCCTTGGTCGAATAGCCCGTGGAGCCGAGATACCCGATCACCTGCCCCGCTTTGACCTTGGAGCCGAGCTTGATGCCCGTCTGATAAGGGTGGCCCTTGCGCAGATGCGCATAATAATAGGAGCGTTTCCCATCAAAGCTGCGGATGCCCAGCCGCCAGCCGCCATACTGATTCCAGCCGTAGGCCTCTACGACCCCACCCTCCACAGCGACAATCGGCGTGCCGATCGCGCCGAGCAGATCATTGCCGAGATGCCGCCTGCGGTAGCCGTAGGAGCGGGAATCGCCGAAATCGTCATAATGGCTGTAGCCAAAGCCCTCCGCGATCGGGCAATAGGCCTTCAGCCCGTATTTTTTGACAATGATCTTCTGGCCCTCATGCTCCTTGTCCGGCGCCTCCTTTTCGTATTCGCCCACCATGCCGCCGAGCACCGCTGTGTATGCCCGCTTGTAATAATCATAGTATTTATTATCCGCCATCAGCTCATCTACGGTTTTTCCATCTGCCAGCGCATCCTTGAGCTTTTGCAGCTGGGCGGATTTATAACCCTTCCAGTTGCCCCCGTTTTTACAGGCAAGCCAGGCGAGCGAATCAATCCAGCTAACGTGCGGCCCCTTGCCCTCTTCATGCGTTTTTATATCGAGTGCCAGCGTGTCGCTCAGAGCAGTGTACGGTGCATTAAACTCTACCCATTTGATGTAGGAGGGCTGCGTTGTATCCGTCTGCCCGGTGGACGCCTGTGATTCTGCGGGCGCAAGGCTGGAGGGAGCGTCCGTTTCTACCCCCTGCGCCGCTTGCACCTTCTGCGTATGCTCTTCCACCCCCTGCGCCACGCCAAAAACACTCAACGCACCGAGCGCGAGGCAGATGACGATGGACAATATCATATTCAGCCTGCTTGTTTCCTTCGTATGCAACGTGATTGTCACCGCCCATTTCCATCGCCGGTTTCTGGGAAACCGCTTCTGGGGTTTGATCCGTAGTTTCATTTTATGAGCGATATGGGTGGAACATGCCTTGAAAAAAGAAAAGGGCGGTTCCAAATGCGCTGCATTTGGAACCGCCCCTGCGAACAACTAAATTTCGTTTATTCCACTGGCTCTTTCATCTCTTTTTGAGAGGAAACCGCCTCGTAATCCTCCAGCATCTCCTTGGAGGGCGCTTTGGTCAGCAGGCTAACCACAACCATCAGAACCAGGCCGAGCGCAAAGCCCGGCACCAGTGAATAAAGCCCTGTGCGCGTTGCCAGCGTTGCGCCGCCAAACTTGATATAATCCCAAACGATCACAGTCAAGCCGCCCGCGATCATGCCGGAGGCAGCGCCCGCAAAATTCGACCTTTTCCAAAACAACGCCAGGATCACCACCGGGCCGAAGGTTGCGCCGAAGCCCGCCCACGCGTTGGAGACGAGCCCCATCACGCTGCTGTTGGGATCCAGCGCGACCACAAAGGCAATTGCGCTGACCACCAGCACCGTAATACGGCTGACACGCAGCATGCTCTTATCACTTGCATTTTTGCGGATCACGCCTTTATACACATCTTCCGAGATGGAAGAAGCCGTGACAAGCAGCTGGGAATCCGCCGTGGACATGATCGCCGCCAAAATACCGCACAACAGCAGGCCGCCAATGAAGGGGATGCCCAGCCGATTGGTAAAGACTTCTCCGATCATTTCAATAAACACATTTTCGGGGTTGCTGATGGGGTTGCCCAGGAAGAACGCGCGCCCGATTGCACCCAGGAAACAGGCGGAAGATAAAGAAATCACTACCCATGCAATCGCCACTTTGCGGGATTTGCGCACTTCATCCTCATTCTTAATCGCCATAAAGCGGATTAGGATATGCGGCATGCCGAAATAGCCAAGGCCCCAAGCGAGCTGGGAAAGGATGCTGACAAAGCCCAGAGGCTTGCCGTTATCATAAAGCGGATTAAGGAAACTAACGCCCAGGGAATCCAGCGCAGCCTTCGCCTCACCCGGGCCGCCCAGCATAGCGAGTGCGATCACGGGCACCACCATCAGGGAGATGAGCATCATAAAGCCCTGCACAAAATCCGTCCAGCACACGGCAAGAAAGCCGCCGAAAAACGTGTAGATCAAAATGACAGCCACACCAATCACAAGAGCGAGCGTATAATCCAGCCCGAATACGGAGGAAAACAGCTTAGCGCCCGCAGAGAAACCGGAGGCCGTATAAACTAAGAAAAAGATCATGATGAATAAGGAGGACGCCACACGCAGCACCTTCGTGTGATCCTGAAACCGGTTTTCAAAAAACTCCGGCAGCGTCAGGGAATTTCCCGCCTGAATCGTATACCGCCGCAGACGGGAGGCGACCAGAATCCAGTTGAGGATCGTGCCGATGGCTAGCCCCACAGCGATCCATATCTGCCCTGTGCCAAATGCGTAAATTGCCCCGGGCAGCCCCATCAGGAGCCAGCCGCTCATATCTGAGGCCTGTGCGCTCAGCGCAGCCACCCAGCCGTTGAGCGAGCGCCCACCTAGAAAATAATCCTCTGAATTCTTGGTGCGCTTGTAGTAAAACACACCGATTCCCATCATCGCCAGCAGATAGCAGCCGAAGGCCGCAAAAATCCATACTCTACTTGACATCCGGTTCCCTCCTCAATGCTTTTCCAGTTTAAAAGAATAAAATAATGGTGTTATTATAGCATAAAGGGAAAGCAATTTCCACCTTTTCCATGATATTTCGCGGGAAACATCGAATGGGGCTGCCGCAAGGAAAAAGCCCTGCAACAGCCCCGTTTTCTTTTGATCCGTATCCATCTCAAACAAAATTTAATAAATCCAAATTCGGAACAGGAGCTTTTTCCAAAGCGGCAGCTTTTCATAAGTGGATTTGCCTGCCTGCTCCGCCTCCGCCTGCAAGGTGGATAATTCCTCCCGCGTGAGCACGTGGCGGCTGAATTTCGCCTTGCGCGCCAAGCGCTGTGCCTCCCCGCTGACCATATAGCCAAAACGGGCCAAGCGGCAAAGGTAAAAAAGATCATCAACTACAGTACGGAAGAGCGGAGGAGAGTAGATCTCACCTTCAACGCCTCTTATGACAGCCCGCTTCAGCAGGTGACCGGCGTTCTGCGGGCAGTCGTGGCCGCGCACCCCATGGCCCTGGCCGAGCCGGAGCCCTTTGTGCGGGTCAACGCCTACCGGGACAGCAGCATTGAGTATGTGGTCCGGGTGTGGTGCGCCACGGGGGATTACTGGACGCTGTACTACGACCTGTTGGAGCAGGTTAAAGAGGCTTTTGACCAGAACGGCATTGAGATGACCTACAACCATCTGAATGTCCACTTAGTGGAACGGAAGGAGGAAGAACAGTGAGTAACGATACCATTGCGGGCAGCGGACTGGAAAAGATGTTCTACGGGCAGATCCTCAGCATCCTGGTGATCATCCCTTTGGTGGGGTGGATTGCCGCCATTGTGGGTATCGTCCTGTTCCTGGTTGGCCTTCACGAGGCCGCCGGGGCCGACGAGGGCTACCGCACCGCCTTCTATGTGGAGATCGGCATTCTGGTGCTGAGCGTACTCGCGGTTTTTATCGGGGTGCTGAGTATAGTCACTTCGATTCTGAGTCTGGTGGTGATCTACCTGGTTTGTACTACCACTGCCGGCCTGCTTGAGGTCAAAGGCGACCTGGGCACGGCAGCCCGGGGACGGTTTGCGTGGAAGTTCT
>ENA-OQDT01000245-OQDT01000245.1-human-gut-metagenome-genome-assembly--contig:-NODE-245-length-35749-cov-3.714474_pt1 | contig 35749 bp, 37 predicted proteins | sample MGYA00242786_ERZ504617 | MGnify/ENA primary metagenome ERZ504617 (study PRJEB26092, sample SAMD00036337) | human gut metagenome | host: Homo sapiens | study: EMG produced TPA metagenomics assembly of...
TTACAGACAGTCAGGAAACGGATACTCCCGGGGAGGCTGTGTTTACGGGTTCTACAGGATTTGCCGCACAGGCAAAGATCAGCAGAGAACAGGTGCGCTCACAGAACAAGGCAGATCTGCAGGACATTATCAATAATGAAGAAATTGATGATGAAGAGAAGCAGGAGGCAATACATACGATGGTCTCGATGACAGATCTTTCAGAAAAAGAAGCGGCAGCAGAGCTTTTGCTGGAGGCGAAGGGCTTTAAGAATGTAGTTGTAAATCTTACCGGAGAAACTGCGGATGTTGTGATCCCTGAAGCAGAACTTTCTGATGCACAGAGAGCACAGATTGAAGATATTGTAAAAAGGAAAACAGGAATTGCGCCAGAAAATATTGTGATCACCCCACTGAAGGAGAGTGAAGATGCAGAAGATACAACACAGACAGATGAAACATCGGCAGATACTTCGTATGAGGAAGACAGCGAAACATCAGCACAGCCATATGAGGATACCGCAATCGATACAACTGATATTTATGACTGATATTTTGATATGAATATGCGAACATATATCTTGACAGAAAAGAGGTGCATATACTAGAATAGGAATGCTGTAAAAAAATAGAAAACGTAACTGATACCGGCTGTTGCCGGTGTTTTATGCAAACAATTATAAAAAAGCGCAACAGGAGGCTGAACGTGTCTAAGTATACGAATGAAATAGAAAAAAGAAGAACATTTGCCATTATTTCCCATCCGGATGCAGGTAAAACTACACTGACTGAGAAATTCCTGCTGTATGGCGGAGCAATCAATCTTGCCGGAAGTGTTAAAGGTAAGGCAACAGCCCGCCATGCAGTGTCAGACTGGATGGAGATCGAAAAAGAGAGAGGTATTTCCGTTACTTCCTCTGTTCTGCAGTTTCATTATGATGGTTACTGCATTAATATTCTGGATACACCGGGACATCAGGATTTCTCGGAGGATACTTACCGTACACTGATGGCAGCAGATTCTGCAGTCATGGTAATCGACGGTTCCAAGGGTGTGGAGGCACAGACCAGAAAACTGTTCAAGGTCTGCGTAATGCGCCATATCCCGATTTTTACATTTATCAATAAGATGGATCGTGATGCAAACGACACATTTGACCTTCTTGATGAGATTGAGAAAGAACTTGGCATCGCAACCTGCCCGATCAACTGGCCAATCGGTTCCGGTAAGAAATTCCGCGGTGTTTATGACCGTGATACAGAGAAAATACTTACCTTTTCTGATACACAGAAAGGTACCAAAGAAGGTGTGATCGAGGAAATCCCGTTAAGTGACAGCCGGGCAGATGAGATTATGGATCCGGAGCAGAAAGCACAGCTTCTGGATGAGATTGAGCTTCTGGACGGCGCAAGTGCAGATTTTGACCAGGAGCTGGTAAGCAAAGGTAAGCTGACACCTGTATTCTTCGGATCTGCGCTGACAAATTTCGGTGTGGAAACATTTCTGGAACATTTCCTGAAGATGACAACATCACCGCTTCCGAGAGTGTCTGATATTGGGGAAATTGACCCCATGGATGATGATTTCTCAGCGTTTGTATTTAAAATCCAGGCAAACATGAACAAGGCACACAGGAGAGCAGAATCGCATTTATGAGAATCTGTTCCGGTAAATTTGACGCTTCCCAGGAAGTATATCATGTGCAGGGTGATAAAAAGATGCGTCTGCTTCAGCCACGCAGATGATGGCAGAATCCCGCCATGTGGTAGATGAGGCATATGCCGGAGATATTATCGGTGTTTTTGACCCGGGTATCTTTTCCATCGGAGATACAATCTGTGCACCCGGTAAAAAGTTTGCATTCGAAGGTATTCCTACATTTGCACCGGAACATTTTGCGAGAGTCCGTCAGATTGATACTATGAAGAGAAAACAGTTTGTTAAAGGTATCAATCAGATCGCGCAGGAAGGTGCTATTCAGATTTTTCAGGAGTTTAATACCGGTATGGAAGAAATTATTGTAGGTGTTGTAGGTGTCCTGCAGTTTGATGTTCTGAAATATCGTCTGGAAAATGAATATAATGTAGATATCCGTCTGGAAACACTTCCATATGAACATATTCGCTGGATTGCAAATAAAGAAGAAGTAAAAGTGGATAAGATCATTGGAACCTCTGATATGAAAAAAGTTACTGATCTTAAGGGAAATCCGCTGCTCCTCTTTGTAAATTCCTGGAGTGTGGGTATGACAGAGGACAGAAATCCTGGCTTAATATTAACGGAATTCAGTAAATAACCCTTTTCATTTATCTGTCGATTTGGTATAATGAACAAAGATTAAAGAATCCCTCAGGAGGTTTTCAGATGGCAGAGAAAAGAATAACATATAAAATACAGGATTTAGGCGGCATTGGTGAGGTTCAGATCGCAGATGAAGTGGTCGCTATCATTGCCGGACTTGCTGCTACGGAAGTAAACGGAGTTGCTTCCATGGCAGGCAATATCACAAACGAACTGGTAAGCAAACTTGGAATGAAGAATCTTTCCAGAGGTGTTAAGGTTACTGTACTCGAAGGAGTTGTAACAGTAGACCTGAACCTGAATATCGAATATGGTAAGAACATTCTTGAGACAAGTAAGAAAGTTCAGGAGAAAGTAAAATCATCCATAGAGAATATGACAGGTCTTGAGGTTGCAGATGTTAATATTCATATTGCCAGTGTAGATATGGAGAACGAAAAAGGAAAGTAACCCTTTCCTTTTTTGTGTACTTAAGAGATATTTAGAAAGGAAAGCTGTTTATACAGCAAAAATTATGCGAAGAAGAGAGCAGAGAGAACATATTTTTAAATTACTGTTCATGACAGAATTTAATTCAGAGGAAGAGATGAGTGAGCAGCTTTCACTTTATTTTGATACTCTGGAGGAACTTTCAGAGAAAGATCAGGAGTATATGAGCCGGAAATACCGCCATGTACTTGAAAAATTAGACGAGATCGATGCACTGTTAAATGAGACAAGCAATGGCTGGAAGACAAAGAGAATGAGCCGCGTTGACCTGACTGCCCTGCGTCTGGCAGTGTATGAACTGAAATATGACAAAGATGTACCTACAGGTGTAGCTATCAATGAGGCGGTAGAGCTTGCCAAACGTTTTGGCGGTGAGACTTCCGGTTCCTTTGTAAACGGTATCCTTGGCAAGATTGCCAACAGTGAAAGCGAAGAAAAATCAGAATGAAAAACACATATTCTGTAGGTCAGGTAAACCGTTATATCAAAAATATGTTTACCCAGGATTATTTACTGCAGAAGATTTATGTAAAAGGCGAGGTGTCCAATTGTAAATATCATACAAGCGGACACATCTATTTTTCCCTGAAAGATGAGACAGGAACATTGAATTGTGTGATGTTTGCCGGACACAGACGGGGACTTGCATTTGCCATGAAAAATGGCGATAAGGTGATCGTTGGCGGGAGTGTGGATGTATATGAACGCGACGGCCGCTATCAGATGTATGCAAAGGAGATTACCCTGGAAGGTGCAGGAACTCTGTATGAGAGATATCTTGCATTGAAGCAGGAACTGGAAGATATGGGAATGTTTGCACAGGAGTACAAACAGCCCATTCCGAGATTTATCAGACGTCTGGGTGTGGTAACTGCACCGACAGGTGCGGCTGTTCAGGATATCCGCAATATTTCCTATCGAAGAAATCCCTATTTACAGATTATTTTATATCCGGCTCTTGTACAGGGGGCGGGTGCGGCAGAAAGTATTGTAAAAGGAATACAGATGCTTGATAAGACAGATGTGGATGTGATCATTGTGGGAAGAGGCGGCGGCTCTATTGAAGATCTCTGGGCGTTTAATGAAGAAATCGTGGCCAGAGCTATTTTTGAGTGCAGTACACCCATTATTTCCGCAGTAGGTCATGAAACGGATTTTACAATTGCTGATTTCGCTGCTGATCTGCGAGCTCCTACTCCTTCTGCTGCGGCAGAGCTTGCGGTGGATGATTACAGAAGTGTGATTGAAGCAGTAAGTATTTACAGGCAGCGGTTATATCGTGCAATGAGTGGTAAAATGGATCTGTACCGCAGCAGACTGGAGCATTTTCAGACAAAATTTGCTTATCTGAGTCCGGAGAACAGGCTGCGGGAGCAGAGACAGCGTCTGGCAGATCTAGAGAATGCTGTACAAAATGGAATGAACAGGAAACTTCAGGATGAGAGACACAGATTGTCTGTTTATCTGGAACGTTTTGCAGGACTTTCCCCTTTAAAGAAACTGAATCAGGGATATTCTTATGTGGCAGATAAATATAAAAAGACATTGACAAGTGTAGAACAGGTACAAAATGGGGATACCATTTATATATCTGTGACAGACGGTACGATAGAAGCAGATGTTACAGGTACGGTGAAGGAGGAGAGAATCTATGGCGAAGAAAGAAAACTGTGAGCAGTTACAGGAGGAGAAACCTCTGGAAGAGATGTTTGCAGAACTGGATCTGCTGGCTGAAAAACTGGAAAACAGAGACACATCGCTGGAGGACTCTTTTATACTGTACAGACAGGGCATGGAACTTTTGAAACTTTGCAGCGGGAAGCTGGATACAGTGGAGAAGAAAATGCTGCAGCTTAATGAGGATGGTACATTTAGTGAATTTTCAAGATGAATTAGCAAAGAGAACGGAAGAAACAGAGAAAGTGATCAGAAGCTTTCTGCCTGTAGAGGCGGGATTCGCCGGAACAATGGCTCAGGCTATGAATTACAGTATGCTGGCAGGAGGCAAGCGCCTTCGGCCAATGTTGATCCGGGAGACATATCGCCTGTTTGATGGTAAGGAAGAAGTTGTAAAACCGTTTATGGCAGGAATGGAGATGATCCATACTCATTCCCTGATCCATGACGATCTTCCTGCACTTGATGATGATGATTACAGGCGCGGCAGACTGACTACACATAAGGTATATGGGGAAGCCATGGGGTGTTAAGCGGTGTTGCGCTGCTTAATTACGCATACGAAACCATGTTTCAGGCATTTGTCCTGACAAAAGAGCAGGATCGGGTAATCCATGCGTTGAGAGTGGTCTCACAGAAAACAGGCATTCATGGAATGCTTGGAGGACAAAGTGTTGATGTGGAAAATGACGGAAAGCCCCTTGAAAAAGAGATGCTTGACTATATTTACAGAAATAAGACGTCAGCATTGATCGAAGCCTCCATGATGACAGGCGCAATTCTTGCAGGAGCAAATGAGCAGGAAGTATCTGCAGTGGAGAAAGCTGCCGGAAATATAGGACTGGCTTTCCAGATTCAGGATGATATTCTGGATGTGACCAGCACTGCAGAAGAACTGGGAAAACCTGTACACAGTGATGAGAAGAATAATAAAGTTACTTATGTGACTCTTTTTGGAACAGAGAAGGCTGCTGAACAGGTGGAAGAACTCTCAGAGAAGGCAATCGATCTGCTGAAGAGTCTGAATAAAAATAACGAGTTTCTGTATTTGTTAATTGAAAAATTAATAAACCGCAGAAAATAAAGGAAGGATACAAATGATTCTGGAAAAGATTAAGAAACCCAATGATATCCATAAGATACCATTGGAAGATTTCGAGCCTCTGGCAGCGGAGATCAGGGACTTTTTAATCCGGTCAGTAAGTCAGACAGGCGGACATCTTGCTTCAAATCTGGGAGTAGTGGAACTGACTCTGGCTCTTCATAATGTGCTGGATTTTCCGGAAGACAAACTAATCTGGGATGTAGGACATCAGGCATATACACATAAGATTCTTACCGGAAGAAAAGATGAATTTAAGAATCTGCGACAGGAAGGTGGATTAAGCGGTTTTCCTAAGAGAAGTGAGAGCCCCTGTGATGCATATGATGCAGGACACAGTTCCAATTCAATTTCGGCAGGACTGGGATATGTGCATGCCAGAGATATTCTGGGACAGAAGCATCATGTGGTTTCTGTGATCGGAGATGGTGCTCTCACCGGAGGAATGGCGTATGAGGCATTAAATAATGCTGCAGAGTTAAAGACAAATTTTATTATTATCATAAATGACAATAATATGTCCATTTCCAGAAATGTAGGAGGCATGTCCACTTATCTGAGTGCACTGAGAACTGCAGAAGCTTATACAGGAATGAAGATGGGTGTGACAAAGGCACTGAAGAAGGTTCCGAAGGTAGGGACTGCTCTGGTAGATACTATGAGAAAAACCAAAAGCAGTGTCAAGCAGCTTTTTATTCCGGGAATGCTGTTTGAAAATATGGGGCTGACATATCTGGGACCTGTTGACGGTCATAATATGCGTCAGATGATGAAACTCTTTAATGAAGCAAAACGGGTAGAGGGACCGGTAGTTGTTCATGTCCTGACAAAGAAAGGCAGAGGATACGAACCTGCAAGTGCCCATCCGGACAGGTTTCATGGAACAGGTCCTTTTGATATTAAAACAGGCCGGGTACTTCAGAAGAAAACAGTGCCGGGTTATACAGATGTTTTTTCCAAAGCACTGGTCTCTCTTGGTGAGAAAAATAAAAAACTGACAGCTATTACCGCAGCCATGCCGGATGGAACCGGACTTGTGGAATTTTCCAGGAGATTTCCGGACAGATTTTTTGATGTGGGAATCGCAGAGGAACATGCGGTGAGTTTTGCGGCGGGTCTGGCTCTTGGCGGCCTGGTTCCTGTTGTTGCCATCTATTCATCTTTTCTGCAGCGTGCTGTAGATCAGATCCTGCATGATGTATGTATGCAGAAGCTTCATGTGATTTTTGCTGTTGACAGGGCAGGGCTTGTAGGCGCAGACGGGGAGACGCATCAGGGCTGCTTTGATCTGTCTTATTTGTCAATGATGCCGAATATGACTGTTCTGGCACCGAAGAATGACAGAGAACTGGAAGAGATGCTTGCATTTGCGGTAAGCTTTGACGGACCGATTGCAATCCGCTATCCGAGAGGCAGTGCGCATCAGGGGCTTCGGGAATATCAGGCACCTGTGGAATATGGCAGAAGTGAGATTATCCGCAAAGGTAAAAAAAATTGCTGTGCTGGGAGTGGGAAGTATGATCCCGTCCTGCATGGAAATCTGTAAAGGACTGAAAGATGACGGCTATGATCCTACTTTTGTAAATGCCAGATTTGTGAAACCACTGGATGTGGATCTTCTTGATGAACTGGCAAAGGATCACAGTCTGTTTGTGACAGTAGAAGAGAATGTGAAAAGCGGCGGATACGGAGAGCATGTGTCTGCTTATATGGAAGCCTGTCATCCGGAAATAAGAGTGTTGTCGGCAGCTGTCTGGGATCGTTTCGTACCCCAGGGAAATGTAGAAAGCCTGCGCAGCCGGATTGGACTTGGAGTGGAAGACATCAGACAGGCAATAGAAGATAGTGAGGAATTAAGAGAGCAATGAAGAAACGTTTGGATATGCTTATGATGGAACGTGCCCTTGCACCATCCCGCGAGAAAGCAAAGGCATTCATCATGGCAGGCGATGTATATGTTGATGGTCAGAAAGAAGATAAGGCGGGAACCATGTTCCCGGAGACTGTAAAGATTGAGGTCAGAGGAAACACTCTTCCGTATGTAAGCCGCGGTGGGCTGAAACTTGAAAAAGCTATGAAAAACTTTGATGTCACATTGGATAGTAAGGTCTGTATGGATGTAGGTGCGTCCACTGGAGGGTTTACAGATTGTATGTTACAGAACGGGGCAGTAAAAGTTTATTCCATTGATGTAGGATATGGACAGCTTGACTGGAAGCTTCGTAACGATCCGCGTGTAGTCTGTATGGAGAAAACCAATATCCGCTATGTGGTACCGGAGGATTTGGGAGAACCGGCAGATTTTTCATCAATTGATGTGTCCTTTATTTCTCTTACAAAAGTACTGCTTCCTGTAAGAAATCTCCTTACAGATGAGGGTGAGATCGTATGTCTGATCAAGCCGCAGTTTGAGGCGGGGAGAGAGAAAGTCGGAAAGAAGGGGGTTGTAAGAGATCCTGCTGTTCATCAGGAAGTGATCGAAAAAGTGCGCGATTATGCCATGAGTATTTTTATGGAGCCATGTCATCTTTCTTTTTCGCCAATTAAAGGACCGGAAGGAAATATCGAATATCTTCTTCATCTGAAAAAACATCCGGAAGGTACCGGGGTTACCGACAGCCTGAAGGTATCTGTAGAAGCTGTTGTGGCAGAGGCTCATGGACAGTTGGATTAAAAAGGCTGAGTCAGGAAGAAACTATGGACAGGTTTTATATTATTACAAACAGTGACAAGGATAAAAAACTTGAAATCACAGAAAAAATCGCAGATTATCTGAAAACACATCACAAAAACTGTGAAGTACAGCAGGCAGAAAGGAAACATGAGGGTTCCTTTCATTATACAGATCCTGATAAGGTTCCGGACGATACACAGTGTATTATTGTTCTGGGAGGAGATGGCACACTTCTTCAGGCAGCAAGGGATGTGGTGCATAAGGAAATTCCTCTTCTTGGAATCAATCTGGGAAATCTGGGTTTTCTTGCAGAAGTGAATCAGACCTCTCTGTACAGTGCTCTGGATCAGCTGATGGCGGATGATTACGAGGTAGAAGAACGCATGATGCTGGAAGGAAGGGTGTACCGTGGCAGAAAACTGATCGGACAGGATATTGCATTGAATGACATTGTGATCGGCAGAGACGGTCATCTCCGCGTGGTCCGGTTTAAGAATTATGTAAATGATGTTTATCTTAACTCTTATAATGCTGATGGAATTATTATTTCAACACCTACCGGATCTACCGGATACAGTCTGTCAGCGGGAGGACCTATTGTATCGCCCAATGCCGCCATGACGATCATGACTCCCATAGCACCACACACGCTGAATACAAGAAGCATTATTTTTCCTGCGCAGGATGTGATCACTGTAGAGATAGGAAAAGGAAGACACTGTGACTGTGAAAAGGGAATCGCATCTTTTGATGGAGATACATTTATCCCTATGGTCACCGGTGACTGCATTCAGATCCGGCGGGCAGATGTAAAGACAAAGATTCTGAAGCTGAACCATTTAAGTTTTGTTGAGGTATTGCGCCGGAAGATGAGAGACAGCTGATCAGCAGGAGGAAATAAGGTGAAAGTTGCGAGACATGAGAAAATTATTGAACTGATTCATCAGTATGATATTGATACACAGGAAGAGCTGGCCTCCAGACTTAATGAGGCAGGATTTAAGGTGACACAGGCGACTGTATCCAGAGATATTCGTGCTCTCAAGCTGACAAAAGTGGCAGGAAAGGACGGAAAGTCCCGTTATGCAATTATTAATAATGAATCAGGAAGTCTTGGAGAAAAATATACAAGAGTACTGGAAGATACCCTGCTTTCTATTGATGTGGGACAGAATATCATTGTGATCAAAACCGTTTCCGGAATGGCCATGGGCGTGGCAGCAGCCCTGGATGCGTTGAAATGGCCGGAAATACTGGGATGTATTGCAGGTGATGACACTATTATGTGTGCTGCAAAGACTGCAGACATGGCACTGGGAGCAGCAGAGAAACTGAGAAGTTTTGTCAGATTGAATAAGTGATCCCACGAGTAACTGCTCAATACCTTTGCAGTTACGATCCTGAACTTTTAACATTACAAATGACTTGATTATGGAGGCAATAAATGTTAGCTCATCTGCATGTGAAAAATCTTGCACTGATAGAAGAAATAGAAGTGGAATTTGGTCCCGGACTGAATATCCTGACCGGTGAGACCGGAGCAGGTAAATCTATCCTTCTGGGGTCTATGCAGCTGATCCTGGGTGCAAAAACTTCTAAAAATATGATAAGGGAAAATGCATCCTATGCACTTGTGGAGCTGCTTTTTCAGGTAGAAAACGAGAAAGCGCTGGAGACACTGAAAGCACTGGATATCTGTCCGGAAGATGGACAGGTACTTCTGTCCAGAAAAATCATGGATGGAAGAAGCATCAACAAGATTAATGGAGAGACAAGTACTGTAGGTCAGATGAAGGCCGCTGCTGCATGCCTTTTGGATATCCATGGACAGCACGAGCATCAGTCACTTCTGTACCAGGATAAGCAGCTTGCAATCCTGGATGCATATGGAAAAGAAAAAATCCTTCCTGCAAAGGAGAAAGTATCTCTGGCATATAAAGAATACAGCAAATGCAAAACAGAACTTGGTTCCATGAATATGAATGAGGAGCAGAGAAATCGTGAGCTGGCTTTTCTGGAGTTTGAGATCAAAGAAATCGAGAAAGCAAATCTGCAGCCGGGAGAGGATGAGGAACTGGAAGCCCGGTACAGAAAAATGAGCAATGCAAAACTCATCGTTGACTCCCTGCAGCTTGTACATAATCTCACAGGCTATGAAAGCAAGGAAGGCGCCGGAGAGACTGTCGGAGAGGCATTAAAGGAATTCTCTCATGTAACACAGTATGATCCGGAGCTTACACCTCTTGCAGAGACACTTACTTCTGTAGACGGTCTTCTGAATGATTTTAACAGAGAATTATCCGCTTATCTGGACGAGCTGACCTTTGATGAAGGAGAGTTTTATGAGACAGAGAGAAGACTGGATCTGATCAATGGACTGAAGGCAAAATATGGACGTACCATTGAGGAAATTTTCACATATCGCAAACTTCAGGAAGAAAAACTGGAAAAATTACATAAATATGAAGAAAATTTACAGGAATTAAAGGAGCATCTCAGAGAACTGGAAAATATTCTTGAGAAAAAGTCGGATGAATTAGCAGAAATCCGTAAAGAATACAGTAAACAGCTTGAGCAGAAGATTATTCAGGGATTGAAGGATTTAAATTTCCTGGATGTGAATTTTGCCATTGATTTCCGGAAAAAGAAAAACTACACAGATAATGGAACCGATGATATCCAGTATCTCATTTCTACAAATCCCGGAGAAACTCTGAAGCCACTGGGACAGATCGTATCCGGCGGTGAGTTGTCTCGAATCATGCTTGCATTAAAGGCAATCCTTGCAGACAGAGATGAGATTGAGACATTGATCTTCGATGAGATCGATACTGGTATCAGTGGAAGAACTGCACAGAAAGTCTCTGAAAAGATGGCAGTGATCGGACAGCATCATCAGGTACTCTGCATCACGCATCTGCCGCAGATTGCAGCTATGGCAGACAGTCATTTTGAAATTGAAAAACATCTGCAGGGAATTGAGACTATTACCCAGATCCATGTGCTTAAAGAACATGATTCCATCCGCGAACTGGCAAGACTGTTAGGTGGTGCAGAAATTACACCTGCAGTTCTTGAGAATGCGAAAGAGATGAAAGAATTGGCACAGAAACAAAAAAATACAAGATTTAAATAAAATAATTGACCACATACTAAGAGAGGATAATCTTTGTGACGGATTGTTCTCTCTTATTTTTGTACCTTTCGGGTTTGCTGTGATGGGAAGTGTTTTATGGCAATTTCACAGTTACAGAATTTCATAAATACAGAATGAAAGGATGTGCATAATAATGAACAAAAGAAAATATAGACTTTTTGTCATCTGTTGTCTTGTGCTGGATCTGTTGGTGATGTGGATATCAGGTTACAGATATCTGGACAGAAAGATACCTGACGAAATTCAGATTTCCAGAGGCAAAAAAACAGAAGATGTCACAGAAGTTCTGTCAACACCGTTTGTTACATTTGAAGAAGCAGTTACTGTTTCGCAGGATGGAGGCTATATTCTGCCCTGTAAACTTTTGGGTTATATTCCATTTAAAGAAATAAAAGTAACACCTGCAGATGATCAGGAAATTTATGTCAGCGGAAGCACCATAGGAATTTATATGCAAACAGAAGGTGTTCTGGTGATTGACACCGGTGAAATTCAGAATCGGAATGGTGAGACAGAGGAGCCTGCGAGAAATATTATCAGACAGGGAGATTACATTATCTCATTTAATGGAGAAAAAATCTCTACAAAAAGAGAACTGATAGATGACATCTCAGAACTTGATGGCAGCGAAGTTACACTGGGGATAAGCCGTAAAGGAGAGAGTATTCCTGTATCTGTAACTCCTGTAAAAGACAAAAAAGGAGACTATAAACTTGGAATCTGGGTAAGAGATGACACGCAGGGGATAGGAACGCTTACCTACGTAGATCAGAATGGTAATTATGGTGCCCTTGGCCATGGAATCAGTGATATAGACACTGCCCAGCTTCTGAATATCCGAAACGGAGCTTTGTATAAAGCCCGGATTCTTGCGATTAACAAAGGAAGTAAAGGCAATCCCGGCGAACTTGCAGGATACATCTGCTATGATGACAGAAATATTCTTGGAACTATCGAAGCAAACAGCAGAAACGGAATTTATGGTCAGTTCACAGGGATTGCAGATGATGCGATCACTTTAAAGAAAATGCCGGCTGCGTATAAGCAAGAAGTGAAGATTGGAACAGCCACAATTCTCTGCAGTACAGATGGAGAGGTAAAAGAATATGATGCAGAGATCAGAAAAATAGATTTGAATCATGAAGATACCAACAAAAGTTTTGTGATAAAGGTGACAGATAAAGAACTTCTGGAAGCTACAGGAGGGATTGTACAGGGGCTCAGCGGAAGCCCGGTTATCCAGAATGGAAAAATCATTGGTGCGGTAACTCATGTATTTGTTCAGGATGCTTCCAGCGGATATGGAATCTTTATTGAAAATATGCTGAAAAATACAGAAAGACTTTTTTAATGGATGATCAGGATTATGAAACAAAAATCTGATTATTGTCGAAATATATCAGATGCCTGTGAAAAATGAAAATAAAGAAAAAAGAATCACCAAAGCTGTCGACATAAAATAGGACAAATTTCCCTCTGTGTCTTGATTTTTCCGTAAGCATTCCTCTATAATATGTGATGAACCGAAAAAAGAAAAGAGATTTATTGAAAAATGGGGGAGGAGTGAAATTTATGGAAAAATTAAATGTGGCAATTGCAGATGATAATGAGAAAATGGTGGAAGTACTTGGTCAGATAATAGAAGAAGACAAAGATCTGGAACTTGTGGGAAAAGCGCATAACGGAGAAGAAATCTGTAATATTATACGTGAAAAGGAACCGGACGTTGTGGTTCTAGATATTATTATGCCGAAAATGGACGGACTGGCAGTAATGGAGAAATTTGCCAATGACAAAAGTCTCAAAAAGATCCCATCATTTATCGTAGTTTCGGCAGTCGGTCAGGAACGTATTACAGAAAATGCATTTAACTTAGGGGCAGATTATTATATCCTGAAGCCTTTCGATAATCAAATGCTGCTTAATCGTATCAAACATGTGCGCAGAGCCGGCGAGAGAAGAATACGTCAGATCGGGCGGCAGCCTGAAAGGACAGAAGACAATCCGGTACCTGTGAGAAATCTGGAAACAGACGTGACAAATATCATTCATGAGATTGGAGTGCCTGCACATATTAAAGGATATCAGTATCTGCGTGACGCCATCATCCTGTCAGTTAATGACATGGAGATGCTCAATTCCATTACCAAGATACTGTATCCTACGATTGCAAAGAAACATCAGACAACAGCCAGCAGAGTGGAACGGGCTATCAGACACGCCATTGAAGTTGCCTGGAGCAGAGGAAAAATGGACACAATAGATGAATTATTCGGTTACACAGTCAGTACAGGAAAAGGGAAACCCACAAATTCAGAATTTATTGCTCTAATTGCAGATAAAATCAGACTGGAATATAAAAATCGCTCTTTCCAATAGTCATAGTTTGGAGTATAATTATTCAATAAAGGCTACCAAGGAGGGTTTTTCGCATGAAAAATATTTTATTTGCAACATCTGAAGCTGTACCATTTATCAAAACAGGAGGTCTGGCAGATGTAGCTGGCTCATTGCCGAAATATTTTGATAAACGATATTTTGATATTCGTGTGATCTTACCGAAATATGCCTGTATGAAACAGGAATGGAAAGATAAAATGAACTATATCACACATTTCTACATGGATCTTGGATATAAGAACTGCTATGTAGGAATCATGCACATGGAGTACGAAGGAATTCAGTTTTATTTTATTGACAATGAATACTATTTCAGCGGACCCAAACCGTATGATGGAGGAACATGGGATCTGGAGAAATTTGCATTCTTCTCCAAAGCTGTACTGTCAGTTCTTCCGGTTATCGGATTCAGACCGGATATTATACACTGTCATGACTGGCAGACCGGACTTGTTCCCGTATATCTGCACGACAGCTTCCAGCAGAATGAATTTTTCTGGAATATCAAGACGATCATGACAATACATAACCTTAAATTCCAGGGTGTATGGGATGTACAGACAATCAAGAATATCACAGGACTGTCCGATTATTATTTTACAGCAGACAAACTGGAAGCATATAAAGATGCCAACTATCTGAAGGGCGGTATTGTGTTTGCAGATGCAGTCACTACTGTAAGCAATACTTATGCAGAGGAAATCAAGACACCGTTCTATGGAGAAAAACTGGACGGTCTGATGTGTGCGCGTGCAAACAGCCTGCGTGGAATTGTAAATGGTATTGATTACAATGAATTCAATCCTGAAACAGATCCATATATCACAAAGACTTATAATGCAACAACTTTCAGAAAAGAGAAAGTTAAGAACAAACTTCAGCTGCAGAGAGATCTTGGATTGCAGGAAGATCCGAAGACGATGATGGTAGGTATTGTATCACGACTGACAGATCAGAAAGGGTTTGATCTGATCGCATATGTGATGGATGAGCTTTGCCAGGATGCTATCCAGCTTGTAATTCTTGGAACCGGTGATGAACGTTATGAGAATATGTTCCGTCACTTTGACTGGAAATATCATGGAAAGGTATCTGCTCAGATCTATTATGATGAGAAAATGTCTCACCGTATCTATGCATCAGCAGATGCGTTCCTGATGCCGTCTTTATTTGAGCCATGTGGTTTGAGTCAGCTGATGAGTCTCCGTTACGGAACACTTCCGATCGTCAGAGAAACAGGTGGACTGAAGGATACGGTCGTACCTTATAATGAATATGAGGGAACTGGAAACGGATTTTCTTTCAGAAACTACAATGCGCATGAGATGCTTGCAACAGTGCGCAATGCGGAAAGAATCTATTATGATAAGAAACGTGAATGGAATAAAATGGTTGATCGTGCTATGGCAGCTGATTTCTCATGGGGTAATTCCGCACGGCAGTATGAAGAAATGTACAACTGGCTGATTGGTGATAAATAGAAACAGAGAGAAATATTAAAAACTACGAAAGAGCAGGGAATGTAAAAAAAGCACATTCCCTGCTTTTACTGTTATGTTGTTACTGTTTACACACCATTATCCCGCGAGGTGTTTTGGCATGAATATGCCAAAATCCCGAGACATACAAGCCAAAATTCCATTGCCACAGGCAATCTGAAATAAATTTTGGCAACGTTACTGAGAACGGAGTGAACAGTAACATGAAAAGGTTATTCAGGCAGAATAAAAAGCTTGACATTTGACAGGAAGTATAATACTATAATGAATAGAAAACGAACATAAGTTCTTAAAGGGCTGAAGGAGATTAAAATAAATGATAAATGAAGAAAAGCAGAAAGCACTGGAAGCGGCGCTTGGACAGATTGAGAAACATTACGGGAAAGGATCAGTCATGAAACTCGGGGAATCCGGAGCAAATATGCAGGTGGAGACAGTCCCTACCGGATCTTTAAGTCTTGATATTGCACTTGGAGTAGGTGGTGTTCCCAAGGGACGTATCATCGAGATTTACGGACCGGAATCCAGCGGTAAGACAACCGTTGCACTTCACATGGTTGCGGAAGTGCAGAAACGAGGCGGGATTGCCGGATTTATTGATGCAGAACATGCTCTGGATCCTGTCTATGCAAAGAATATCGGTGTAGATATCGATAACCTGTACATATCACAACCGGACAATGGAGAACAGGCACTTGAGATCACAGAGACGATGGTGCGTTCCGGAGCTGTGGATATTGTGATCGTTGACTCGGTTGCCGCACTTGTACCGAAGGCGGAGATTGATGGAGATATGGGTGACAGCCATGTAGGTCTTCAGGCCAGACTGATGTCACAGGCTCTCCGTAAACTTACAGCAGTGATCAGTAAATCTAATTGTGTAGTTATCTTTATCAATCAGCTGCGTGAGAAAGTTGGAGTTATGTTTGGAAACCCTGAGACAACGACAGGTGGGCGTGCTTTGAAATTTTATTCATCTATCCGCATGGATGTCCGCAGAGTAGAGACATTGAAACAGGGCGGTGAGATGGTGGGAAACCACACCAGAATCAAAGTTGTGAAGAATAAGGTGGCTCCGCCGTTTAAACAGGCAGAATTTGATATTATGTTCGGAACCGGCATTTCCAAAGAGGGAGATATTCTTGATTTGGCAGCGGAGTGCGGAATTGTAAATAAGAGCGGTGCATGGTACGCATATAACGGAGATAAGATCGGACAGGGACGTGAAAATGCGAAGATTTTCCTGAAAGAGCATACAGATATCTGTGATGAGATTGAGAAGCAAGTCAGAATCCATTATCATCTTCTTCCGGATGAAGAAGGACAGGCCAAAGAGCCGGTGCCGGCAACAGGTGATGCACCGGATGCTTCTGAGGAGTGATCATGGGGAATTCATCCGGAGATCTGAGAGAATTTCTCAGGAATGCAGAGGCTTTAAAGAGACAGACTGTACAGAAACAACAGAAAAATTTAACGGAAGAACCTGAAGAATACAGAGACGCAAGGCGTAAAGCCATGCGTCTCTTAGAACATATGGATCGGACGGAGAAGGGATTGAGAGAGAAATTGCGCCAGGCGGGATTTACCAGTCAGGCGGTTGATCATGCTCTGACATATGTTGAAGCCTATGGATATATAGATGATGAACGATATGCCAGAACTTATATTGCATACAGAATGGATATAAAGAGCCGGCAGAAGATCATCCGGGAACTTATGGGAAAGGGAATAGACAGGAAAACAGCGATAAATGCATGGGAGGAAGAGGCTGCCTTAAATATGCCTGATGAAAAAGAAATCCTCTATCGAACCATAGAAAAGAAATATCCGCCGGATACTGAGCTGGATGAGAAAAAAATGCGTCGGCTCTATGGTTATCTTGTGAGAAGAGGATTTGGATATTCAGACATTGCAGATACTCTTGAGAATATGAATATCAGACTTGTACATACATATTCGGATGAATCATAGTATACTCCATTGTATGTATATTGCAAAATATATTACTGAGAACAGAACGAACAGTAATTAAATATAGGAAAAATATTCAAACAATTATCCTGAAAAACTTGACATAAGTATGAAAAAAAGATAAACTTGTATTGTTGTATTTGTACAATGAAAACTAAATAAGGAGGTGCTCCTGTGACAACAACAATTATTGTTGCAATTGTCGCTGTGGTAGTCGCGCTACTTATTGCAGTTCCTGTTACTTGCAAAGTCGCTGTGAACAATAAAATCCAGAAGGATGCCGAGATTGTTGGGACAGCAGAAGACAAAGCAAGAAGCATCATAGATGAAGCTCTGAAAACAGCTGAGACTAAAAAAAGAGAAGCTTTATTGGAAGTGAAGGAAGAATCTCTCCGTACAAAAAATGAACTGGAGAAAGAAACCAAGGAACGAAGAAACGAACTGCAGAAATATGAAAATCGTGTATTAGCAAAAGAATCCGCGGTTGACAAGAAAGCAGATGCAGTTGAGAAGCGTGAAGCGGAATGCACAGCGAGAGCAGCTGAGGTGCAGAAGAAAGAAAAACGGGTAGAAGAACTTGAGCAAAAAGGAGTACAGGAACTGGAACGAGTTTCAGGTCTGACCTCCGAACAGGCAAAAGAAGAATTACTCAGATCCGTTGAAGATGATGTAAAAGTGGATGTAGCCAGACTTTACAGGGAATTGGAAAGCAGGGCAAAGGAAGAAGCTGGTAAGAAGGCTAAGGAATATGTTGTCAATGCCATCCAGAAATGTGCAGTTGACCATGTAGCTGAAACTACCATTTCGGTTGTTCAGCTTCCGAGCGATGAGATGAAGGGAAGGATTATTGGTCGTGAAGGCCGTAATATCCGTACTCTTGAGACACTTACAGGTGTGGATCTTATTATTGATGATACACCGGAAGCAGTTGTGTTATCTGCTTTTGATCCGATCCGTCGTGAAGTTGCACGTGTAGCTCTTGAAAACTGATCGTAGATGGACGTATCCATCCGGCCAGAATCGAAGAGATGGTTGAGAAAGCCCAGAGAGAAGTAGAAGCGCAGATTCGCGAAGATGGTGAGAATGCAGCTATGGACGTTGGAGTTCATGGTATTCATCCTGAATTACTGAAACTTCTTGGACGTATGAAGTTCCGTTCAAGTTATGGACAGAATGCTTTAAGACATTCTATTGAGGTAGCTCAGTTATCCGGAATGCTGGCCGGTGAGGTTGGCGTAGATGTCCGTATGGCTAAGAGAGCAGGTCTTCTTCATGATATTGGTAAATCAATTGACCATGAAGTAGAAGGATCTCATATTCAGATTGGTGTGGATCTCTGTAAGAAGTATAAGGAATCCCAGATTGTTATCAATACGGTCGCATCTCATCATGGTGACTGTGAGCCGGAATCTCTGATCGCATGTATTGTACAGGCTGCAGATGCTATTTCAGCGGCGAGACCTGGTGCAAGAAGAGAAACGCTGGAAACTTATACCAATCGTCTGAAACAACTGGAGGATATTACGAACCAGTTTAAAGGTGTTGATAAATCTTTTGCCATTCAGGCGGGAAGAGAAATACGTGTAATGGTAGTGCCGGAGCATGTTAATGATGCAGATATGGTTCTCCTTGCGCGCGATATTGCGAAACAGATTGAAGCAGAACTTGAATATCCCGGTCAGATTAAAGTCAACGTGATACGTGAAAGCAGAGCAATTGACTATGCGAAATAATATGATTGTTCATTTTATGGACTATCGTGGACAGTTCTTTGCAGATATAAACTGTGCAGATTGTATTTATACAGTCTGTGCAGTTTTTTTATGTTATGTTATAGGAAATTACTCCGTAATGTTCCTATAACATAAAAAAGCCCTCCGGGCACGATTCTTTCTTGTAAAGACAGGAATACTTCCTGGAATTTCTCAGTAAACTGGTACAGGGTGATAGAATGAAGAAAAACAGAACGGGAACCAAAAAATTTCCTGCGCTTATTTTATTTCTTCTTGGATTTCTGGCCGGAAATCTGATACCGAATATAATCTGGAAGGCAAAATGGCAGCAGAAAACATGGGCATCGGTATATTTTCTGAGTACATTTGCAGGAAAAAATACAGGCAATATTGAATATCTGAAAGAAATATTAAAATACAGAGGTGTTTTTTATCTGTTGAATATAATCTGTGGATTTTCGATTTTTGGTGCGCCGCTTGCTGTTATAACGCTTCTGGGATCAGGATTGTATGCAGGTATGATAATGACTGTTTCTATACTGGAATTTGGATTTGCAGGTGGGGTGATCGGAATGGGACTTTTGCTGCCGCAATATTTATTTTACATTCCGGTCTGGCTTTATTCTATGGAACAGGAATGGAAGATATCATCAGAAATATGGAGAAACAGAGGTCTGATTTCCGGAGAAGTCAGTATTTATCTTAAAAAAAGTGTGCATTGCAGCAGTAGGATATTTTCTGGGAATACTTATCGAATGCTATGTGAACCCTCTGATCATTGACATTATTCTGAAATATATAAAAATTTTTTCAATGACATATTTACTATATTTAGTATTGGTTGTCATAAAATCTCCGACATATGGTATTTGATGCTGAAAAGCTTGAAATACAAGGATTTTTCTCGAAAAAAAGGTTTGATTTTATGTAAAATAAACAGTATAATACATATACATTTTATCGGAGAGAGTACGATTTTCTGCTGATAAACTGCGAAGAGGATTAATTTTCGTCTGATCGCAGGAGCTACAGGCAGCGGATATTTTGATTAAAAGGAAACGGGAATATGGACATAGAAATAAGGGAATTTATTACATATCTGCATAATACAAAAAAAACATCGGCAAATACAGAGATCTCATACCAGAGAGATCTGAAAAAAATGGCGGAATTTCTGAAGGACGGGGAATCAGAAATTATAAAGATGTAAAAGAACTTGAGCTTGAAGGGTATATCAGTTACATGGAACGTGAGAAGTTTGCGTCATCTTCCATTTCCATGAAGCGTTGCTTCTATGAGAGCAGTTTTTTCAGTATCTGTGGAAGGAAGGCGTGATCGCAGAAGATCCGGCAGATAACCTGAAACCTCCGAAGGTTGAGAAAAGGGCACCTGAGATACTTACCATAGAAGAAGTGGATAAATTACTTCAGCAGCCGAAATTGGATACCCCTAAAGGGATAAGAGATTCAGCAATGCTGGAATTGTTGTATGCAACAGGTATGAGAGTCAGTGAGATGCTTCATCTTCAGATTTTTGATATTAATCTCCAGTTTGGATATGTGGTCTGTAATGAGAATGGAAAAGAGAGGATTATCCCTATTGGTATTCCATGCAAGAAGGCAATGGAACGGTATCTGCAAACAGCCAGAACTGTTTTTGTGAAAGATGAGAAAGAAACAGCATTATTTACAAATTGTTCAGGGAAAGCGATGAGCCGTCAGGGATTCTGGAAAGTATTAAAGGGATATGCGGATGATGCCGGTATCAAAAGGGATATTGCCCCGCATACATTGAGACATTCTTTTGCTGTGCATATGCTGCAGAATGGTGCGGATATACGAAGCGTTCAGGAAATGCTGGGACATTCCGATATTTCCACTACGCAGGTTTATCTGGGCATGAATATGAATAAAATGCGTGATGTGTATATGAAAACACATCCACGTCATTAAAAACTTATTATTTATGAGGATTGCTATAATGTCAAATGAAAAAGCTTCTATAGTCTGTTTTGAACAGTTTATAGAAGCTTTTTTAACTGAATCAAGTAAGTCCCCTGCTTCAATTGCGAAGAGCAATAAGCAGTGGGTGGCTGAATAATTTTTTCCTGTAATGTCATAACATGCGCTATTTACAGATAATGTAATTACAGCGATCCATCTGATCAGAGAGTATGGAATGTTGTTTATAAACAATAACAACGGATCAACACATCTCGGCAATTGTATACAGAAGACGTTCGGATTCTTCCCATCCAAGACATGGATCGGTAATAGATTTTCCGTAAATATGATCACATCCGATCTTCTGATTTCCCGGTTCAATATAACTCTCGATCATAAGCCCTTTTACCAGAGTATGAAGTTCCGGGTCTACCTGGCGGCTGTGGAGAACCTCTTTTGCAATACGAACCTGCTGGTCATATTGTTTATTAGAATTAGAGTGGTTGGTATCAACGATAACAGCCGGATTTTTAAGGTTTTTCTCCTGATATTTCTCCCAGAGAAGACGAAGATCCTCGTAATGATAGTTCGGGATTGCCTCCCCATGTTTATTTACGGCACCGCGGAGAATTGTATGAGCCAGTTCATTACCTGTTGTTTCTACTTCCCAGCTTCTGTAGATAAAACGATGTCCACCCTGAGCTGCTACAACGGAATTGAGCATAACTGCAAGATCGCCGCTGGTTGGATTTTTCATACCTGCAGGAACTTCCATGCCGCTGACGGTAAGACGATGCTGCTGGTCTTCCACAGAACGTGCACCTACTGCCACATAAGAAAGCAGGTCAGAAAGGTAACGGTAATTTTCCGGATAAAGCATCTCATCTGCACAGGTCATACCACTGGTCCGGATTGCATGGATATGCATTTTACGGATTGCTACAAGCCCTGCAAGAAGATTTGGCTGTTTCTCGGGATCCGGCTGGTGAACCATACCTTTATAGCCTTCTCCTGTTGTTCTTGGTTTGTTTGTATAAACACGTGGAACAATCAGAACCTTGTCAGCTATTTTCTCCTGAACATTGCGTAATCTGGTAAGATAGTCCAGAACAGCATCTTCATTATCTGCTGAACAAGGACCGATGATTGCAAGGAATTTATCGGACTTTCCGGTAAAAACATCACGCAGTTCTTTATCTCTTGCATCTTTAACAGCCTGAATTTCAGCATCAATGGGATACTGATTACGGATTTCTTCAGGGGTTGGTAATTTTTTGATAAAATCGAATCCCATAGTAATATCTCCTTTGTGTCTATTTGTCTTGCTTTTTTCGGAATTTATTATAAACCATTCCTATCTGAATGTCGATAGCCAAAATATTTTCGGATGACTTTCTGCGATCATATCAAGCGTTACTGTTCACTTCGTTCTCAGTAACGTAGCCAAAATTCATTCCAGATTACCTGCGGCAATGGAATTTTGGCATATCCATGCCAAAACACCTCGCGGGATAGTGGAGTGTGAATAGTAACTATCAAGTCTCTTGATCAATATGCATTATTTACGGGGATTGCTATAGTTGTTTTGCAGTATTTGTAAACTGTGCAGGATGCTGAGCGCCAGTTCGCTGCAGAGAATCCCGTACAGATATCCCCGGATTCCCAGAACAGGGATTGCAAACAGCACGAAACTGATCCGGATGCAGACGCTGATCACACTGTGCAGCAGGCAGATGCCGGATTTTCCAAGGCCGTTGAGTACGCTGGTGAGAGTGGTGTTCAGGTACAGAAAAGGACAGATATAGGACATGGTATGGATATAGATTCCGGCTGTCTGACTGTGAAACAGAAAATTTCCAAGAAATTCTCCAAGAAACAGAAAAAAAATCCAAGCAGGATCCGCCTAGCAGCAGACAGTATCGGAAAATCCTGCCGATCACATATTGGATTCGCTTTTGATACCCCAGAGTCTGCAGCTGGGTAATGGAGGGAATCAGCATGGTCGCAGCCGAGTTTGTAAGCGTAGCGGGGAAAAGAATAAGCGGAAGTGCCATCCCTGTAAAGATTCCGTAAACACTCAGGGAATCTTTGGGAGTAAATCCTGACATTTGCAGCCTTGCAGGTATAAGAATCACTTCAATACTTCCCAGAAGGGTGAGTAGTATTTTATTCATGGTAAGAGGAACGGAAATATGGAGCAATTTTCTGAGAACAGAAAGCGGTCTTCTGATATTCCGGATATTATAATGTGTTACCTTAAAATGCATACTGACTGCGAAAAGAGAAATAAAAGATGAGGCTATTTCCCCGATAAGATTTCCGCCGACTGCAATTGCCGGAGTGATGTTTCGCCCTTGCGATGCACAGATCAGATAAAGAATATAGCATCCGCCTGTGCGGAAAAGCTGTTCCAGAAGTTGGACTCCTGCGGGAAATCCGGCCTGTTTTCTTCCCAAATAATAGCTGCTGATACAGGTATGAAGTGTACTCAACGGAATACTCAGAGAAAGAATCCGTATCAGACTGGAGGTCTGTGACTCTTTCAGAATCTGTACTGCCCAGAAATCCGCATAGCTGTAAAGAAACCAGGAGAATACCAGGGAGAAAACAACAGAAAATACAGTTCCCACGACAAAATAATCTGAGATATGACGACTGGGATTTTTGGAAACTTTTTCTGCGGCAGTGAGGCGGGAGATTGCAGTCTGGATACCGGAAGCGCAGATGGACATGATCAGAATCTGCAGTGGAAGTATAAGCTGAAAGATACCAAGCCCATGTGCACCAATAGTGTGTGACAGGAATATTCTGTAAAAGAACCCCATAAGTCTGCTTAACAAACCGGCAAATGTAAGAAGTAAAGTTCCTTTGATAAAAAGTTTTTTTGACATAATGAAAAATCCAGACCTTTTCATGCGCAGCAGGTGCGAATATCCGCTTGACTAAAAAACAGTAACCTGCCGAAACGCCTTTACAGCAATATATGAACAAAACAGCCTTGACAGAACGGTTTGTTTCTGGTAAAGTAATCATGAAATCCGAGGGAAACACTGGGAATTAAAAAACGAGGTGAGAAAATGAAACTCTCAACAAGAGCCCGTTATGGCTTGAAAGCATTGATAGATCTTGGTTTGCACAGTGCGAATGAAGCGATATCTTTACAGAGTATTGCGGAGAGACAGGATATTTCCACAAGCTACCTCGAACAGCTTATGGCCATGCTTAAGAAGGCCGGTCTTGTAAAGAGCAGCAGAGGGGCTTACGGCGGATACCAGCTTGGCAAGCCGGCAGATGAGATCTCGGTCGGTGAAGTCCTACGTGTGCTGGAAGGCAGCCTGGAAGCAGCAGCCTGTCCCGGGATTGAGAATGACGGAACCTGCCATGGCAGTGATGTATGTGTGGCAAAACTCGTCTGGAAGAGAATCAATGACAGTATTACAAGCGCTGTCGATACCCTGATGCTTGGTCAGCTGATCGAGGAAAGCAGAAGAGTACATGAAGAAAAAATGGAAAGTCAGGGCATGGAAGAAAATGTACCGGACATACTTAAATAAAACAGGAGGACAAGAAAATGGGAAAAATGATTTATCTGGACAATGCAGCAACAACTAAAACAGCACCGGAGGTTGTCCAGGCAATGCTGCCATATTTTTCAGAATATTATGGCAACCCGTCCAGTATTTATGATTTTGCAGGCAAGAGCAAAGAGGCAATCACCAAAGGAAGAGAGCAGATCGCAGAAGTTCTTGGAGCAAAGAAAGAAGAAATTTATTTCACAGCAGGTGGTTCCGAGTCTGATAACTGGGCTCTGAAGGCTACCTTTGAGGCATATAAAGCAAAAGGAAACCACATCATCACAACAAAGATCGAGCATCATGCAATTCTCCATACCTGTGAATATCTGGAGAAACGCGGCGCAAAGATCACATATGTAGATGTAGACGAGGACGGTATTGTAAAACTGGATGAACTTGAGAAAGCAATCACACCGGAAACAATCCTGATTTCTGTAATGTTTGCAAACAACGAGATTGGTTCTATCCAGCCAATCAAGGAAATCGGACGTATCGCAAAAGAGCATGGAGTGCTTTTCCACACAGATGCTGTTCAGGCATTCTGTCAGGTTCCGATCAATGTGGATGAATGCAACATTGATATGTTAAGCTCCAGCGGACATAAGATCAATGGACCAAAAGGAATCGGTTTCCTCTACATTCGTAAGGGCGTAAAAATCCGTTCCTTTGTACATGGCGGTGCACAGGAACGTAAACGTCGTGCAGGTACAGAGAATGTGCCGGGAATCGTTGGATACGGTGTAGCAGCAGCACGTGCAAATGCATCCATGAAAGAACGTACTGACAAAGAAATCGCTATCAGAGATCATCTGATCCACAGAATTGAGACAGAGATTCCTTATGTAAAAGTAAACGGTGACCGTATAAAACGTCTTCCAAATAACGTAAATGTCAGCTTCCAGTTTGTTGAGGGCGAATCTCTCCTGCTGATGCTGGATAATTATGGAATCTGTGCATCCAGCGGATCTGCCTGTACATCAGGTTCTCTTGATCCGTCCCATGTACTTCTTGCAATCGGACTTCCGCACGAGATTGCACATGGTTCTCTGCGTATGACACTCAGCGAAGAGACAACAATGGAAGATGTAGATTTCGTAGTGGACAGATTGAAAGAAATTGTAGCGCACTTAAGAAGCATGTCTCCATTATATGAAGATTTCATGAAAAAACAGAATAAATAACAAAACAGAAGATAATTGTTTGTATTTTTGCAGTTACAACAGAAATAATATTAAAAGAAAGTCAGGATAACAGGAGGAAACACAAATGGCTTACAGTGAAAAAGTAATGGATCATTTTCAGCATCCGCGTAATGTAGGAGAAATAGAGAACGCAAGTGGCGTAGGTACAGTGGGAAATGCAAAATGCGGTGATATCATGAGGATTTTTCTTGATATCGATGATGAAACACATATCATCAAAGACTGCAAATTCAAAACATTCGGATGTGGTGCGGCAGTTGCAACCAGCAGCATGGCAACAGAGATGGTAATGGGAAAAACCATCGAAGAAGCTATGGAAGTTACAAATAAGGCAGTTATGGAAGCCCTGGACGGACTTCCGCCTGTAAAAGTACACTGCTCCCTGCTTGCAGAGGAAGCAATCCATGCGGCTCTGTGGGATTATGCACAGAAGCATCATATTGAGATTAAAGGTCTTAAGAAACCAAAGATCTGATATTCACGAAGGTGAAAGAAGCAGAAGGAAGAAGAATATTGATTATAGCAAAAAATCTGAATCTGTTGTAATCTGAATCGTTATTTAATAAAGAAGGGGCGGGTGATACTCATCATCTGCCCTGTGCTTTATATTATGGCATTATATGATACCAGGGACAAAAGTATATTTTGTGAAGCGTTCCCAGCAAGTTTTTATATATGATGCTGCTATAAATATTTTCTGCAGGAGGTAGAAATGACAGGACTTACAAATGAACAGGTGCAGGAGAGGATTGCAGAAGGAAAAGTTAATGTCAACGAGAACCCGAATACCAGTAACCTACAAGCAGATCATTTTGGAAAACACGCTCACATTTTTAACTTTTTAAATATTGCATTGCTTGTTCTGGTGCTTTTGTGAGATCTTATAAGAACTCCATGTTTATGGGAATCATTCTGATCAATACAGTGATAGGTATTATTCAGGAAATCAGAGCAAAGAAGACGATTGACAAACTTGCAATCCTTACAGAGAGTAAAACAGTAGTTTTGCGTGAGGGGAAGAAATGGAGTATTTCCACAGAGAAACTTGTTCTGGATGATTTGATCTTTCTGAAAACAGGAGATCAGGTTCCGGCTGACGTAAAGGTACTGGAGGGAACTGTAGAAGTAAACGAGTCTCTACTCACCGGTGAGTCGGACAATCTGTCCAAAAGCCAGGGAGACGAACTTTTTTCAGGAAGCTTTGTGACATCAGGGGAAGCTTGCTGTCAGGTAATCCATGTTGGAAAAGATAATTATGCATCGCAGATCACAAGTGAAGCAAAGGAATTTAAACGTCATAATTCGGAACTTCGCAATTCTCTGAATGCGATTCTGAAGGTGATCAGTATCATTATCGTGCCTCTTGGTGCCATGTTGTTTTACAAGCAATATATGATCGTAGGAGATACACTGAAGGATTCTGTGGTAAATATGGTTGCCGCAGTACTTGGAATGATCCCGGAAGGCCTGGTACTTCTGACAAGTGTGGCACTGACATTGGGTTCTATGGTTCTTGCTACAAAGAAGACACTTGTGCAGGAGCTTTACTGTATTGAAACGCTGGCGAGAGTTGACACGCTCTGTCTGGATAAGACCGGTACGATCACAGAAGGTACCATGAAGGTTGAAGATGTGCAGTTGTATGATACAGCACAGACAACTGTTGTACAACATACAGCAAAATTTGATCCGGAAACAGGGGAGCCTGTTCAGAATGTGTCAGCATTAAAACCGGAGGTTACGGTATCAGCAGAGAAGGAAAACGGACAGATACAGGAAACAGTAAATTCAGAAACGGTATCTCAGGAAGAAAGACAGAAGCTTCAGGAAATTGACCACATTATGGGAAATATGATGTCAGTTCTTCATGATCAGAATGCAACAGCAGATGCGCTGAGAAAGCGCTTTCCTTCAAGAAATGACCTGAAACTGATCCATGCCATTCCTTTCTCCTCAGACAGGAAATACAGTGGTGCTGTTTTTTGAAGGAAGAGGAACTTATCTGATGGGAGCTGCACAGTTCCTTTTTCCGGAAGGAAATGAAGAACTTCTGGAACATTGCAGCAGTTACGCACAGGAGGGATACCGTATCCTTGTTCTGGCTCACAGTGAACAGGAGACAAAAGGAACGGAACGCCCGACAGGACTTGAACCGTTGGGACTGTTTCTCATCACTGACGTGATACGTGAGGAAGCACCGGATACTCTGGCTTTTTTTGACAGTCAGGGAGTTGACCTTAAAGTTATCTCAGGAGATGATCCTGTGACTGTCTCTGCGATTGCAAAGAAAGCAGGACTGAAAAATGCCAATCATTATATCGATGCAACAACAATCAAAACTCCGGAAGAAATGCAGCGTGCAGTTGCAGAGTGCAGTGTATTCGGGCGTGTAACACCACAGCAGAAGAAACAGATGGTACAGGCTCTTCAGTCACAGAAGCATACAGTTGCGATGACCGGTGATGGTGTAAATGACGTACTTGCACTCAAGGAAGCAGACTGCAGTATTGCCATGGCAGCAGGAAGCGATGCAGCTAAAAATATTGCAAATGTCGTTCTTCTTGATTCTAATTTCGGGGCAATGCCTCATATTGTAAATCAGGGCCGTCGTGTTGTAAACAATATCAGAAGTGCGGCATCCATGTTTCTGATCAAAACAATTTTTTCTGTTTTACTGTCATTGATCACAATTTTCTTTGGAGATGCATATCCCTTTGAACCAATCCAGATGTCACTGATCAGTGCCTGCGCAGTGGGAATTCCTACATTTCTTCTGACGCAGGAAAATAATTACAATAAGATTGATCATACATTCCTGAGGCACGTATTTATGAATGCATTTCCTGCGGCAGTAACCATTACAGGATGTGTATTTACGATCATGCTGGTCTGTCAGGATGTATACCATTCCAACGTCATGCTTAAATACAGCCTGTGTTCTGGTTACGGGGTGGAACTATATGTCTGCACTGCGTACAGTTTATTCGCCGCTGAACACATACAGAAAAGTGATCATTTATGGAATGCAGTTTGCATTTTTTATAAGTGCGGTTGTATTGCAGGATTTGCTGACACTGGGTTCTCTGGAATTTGGAATGATCATTCTGGTATTTGTGCTGATGACATTCTCTCCAATCCTGATCGAAACTATTACAGAATGGATTAGGAGGATTTATGAGAAGTCACTGGACAGAGAAGATGAAAATAAAGGATTTTTTGCAAGATTTTTGGAAAGAGTCCAGAAGTAAAAAACGAGGACAATCTGTAAAATATGCAGATTGTCCTCGTTTGCATTATGCGGTCTGCGTTATGCAGATTAATGGTTTATTTCTTTTTGCACAGCCAGAAGCATCCAAATGCAGGAATCATAACACCTTTAGCTTCCATCTCATGTCCTGAGATAAGATCAGTGTATATGCCGTCATCTTCGTTGATCCATGCAACCTTATCCTGATCGCTGAAGTTATAGATTCCGATGAATTTCTCCTCTGCATTTTCGCGTACGATTGCAAGGATAGAAGAATCCCAGGTATCGATTGTACGAAGATCAGCTGTTGTGTCAAAAACGCTGTGTGAACTTCTGATATGTTCCAGATGATCCAGTGCGTGGAAAAGTTTTCCCTGTACTGTATCTGCGATATTTCTGTTTGGAGCAAGTGACCAGTTGAATTCTCCTCTGTGAAGATAGCGGGAATCAACTGCCTTATCAGGATCATCTTTATAAGAATAGTCGTTTACCTGACCAATCTCATCTCCGCTGTAGATTACAGGGATACCTGACTGGGAAAGCATAAATGCATGAAGTGTGATGTCATAGCGCACACTTCTGTCAACACCAACTACATTTCCTTCAAAACCATATTTCTCAATGCCGCACAGAGATGCGGTAGTACCGCAAAGTCTTGCATCACCCAGACGCGGGTCATCATTGTAAAGTTCACCGCGGCCAAATGTATCCGGATATTTGCCTGTAAAGAAATCATTCAGGAATTTCTTATGAGAAACCTCATCGATTGAGAAATTCTTCAGGAAATCATAATCCAGTCCCCAGCCAATATCATCGTGGCAACGCAGATAATTCTGGAAGATGTATTCTTTTGGAAGAGATCCCAGAATATCCAGCTGTCTGCGAAGCAGAGATACATCTTTGGTTGCAACTGTGTGCCAGGTGCTTGCCATAGTAGTAACGTTATACAGGATATGGCATTCCGGCTTTTCAAGTGTACCGAAATATGGAACAACTTTTTCAGGAGCCATGACAACCTCTCCGAGAAGAAGGACTCCCGGGCACACGATCTCGCAGATCATACGCATCATACGTACGATTGTGTGAACCTGTGGCAGGTTGCGGCAGTTTGTTCCAAGCTGCTTCCAGATATAAGGAACTGCATCGAGACGTACGATGTCAACACCCTGGTTTGCCAGATATAACATATTGTAGACCATTTCGTTAAACACAACAGGATTTCTGTAGTTTAAATCCCACTGGTATGGATAGAAAGTAGTCATGACATGTTTGTGAAGGTCATCCAGCCATGTAAAGTTGCCCGGTGCGGTAGTTGGGAATACCTGTGGACAGGTCTTCTCATAGAGAGCAGGAACATCGTAGGTATCAAAGAAGAAATAACGGTCCTGGTATTCTTTTTCACCTGCGCGAGCCCGTTTTGCCCACTCATGCTCTTCGGAAGTATGGTTCATAACGAAATCAAGGCAGATGTTGATGCCGCGTTCATGGCATTTGGAGGTAAGCTCTGAAAAGTCCTCCATAGTACCAAGCTCAGGCTGCACTGTGCGGAAGTCAGCTACTGCGTAACCACCGTCACTTTTTCCTTTCGGAGATGCGAGCAGAGGCATCAGATGAAGATAATTGACATTACATTCTTCCACATAATCCAGATGTTCCTCCAGACCTTTTAAAGTATGTGCAAAATTGTTTACATACATCATCATGCCTACAAGGTCATTGCGTTTATACCAGTCCGGATCAGCCTCACGCTTTTTATCAGATGCCTTTAATGCTGAATTTCTGCTGTTATAGAAAGCTTCCATATTAGAAGTAAGATCATGCAGATATGTCATGACATCATCACGATCCTGATATAATTCGCAATATAACCATTTCAGCTCATCATAATGTTTCTGAAAACGTTCATTATATAAAGTAAGATCAACAGGAACGTCCAGTTTAACAGGTTCCACTTTGGAAGTCTCGACCTTAACAGGTTCTACTTTAGAAGTCTCGACCTTAACAGGTTCTACTTTGGAAGTCTCGACCTAACAGGTCTACTTTGGAAGTCTCGACCTTAACAGGTTCTACTTGGAAGTCTCGACCTTAACAGGTTCCACTTTGGAAGTCTCGACCTTAACAGGTTCTACTTTAGAAGTTTCAACTCTGACAGGCTCAGTTTTGGAAGTAGTCACTTGTAAAATTCTTGATTCCCTGCTTCTGATTGTTGATGAAGAACGTTTCTTCTGGAGTCATTTTTTTAGCCATAATATTCCTCCCTGGTTTATGAAAAATACAGTAACCGGGCAGTGTCGGGACATATAAAACATAAATATGGAGACACCGGACAGTTACGAATATATACAGAAAGCTGCAATTTCCATATCTGCTGTCAGTTTTTTATCATGATCAGCTATGATGCAGATCAGAGAAACAGTATTTGGAGCAGTTTGGAAATTGGGCTTCTGAAATCATATGTAATATTATATTATAGGAACTGCCATATAGGCAAGTACTGACACGTTTTACAGAGAAATAAATTCCGGTTTACGGTCTTTGAAGATTGTATAGTAACGAAAACCACAGGCTTCCAGTACACTGGCAGCTTTATCAAATGCACAGGCGATTTTATCCGGAGTATGCGCATCTGCTCCGATGGTGATGATCTCTCCGCCAAGTTCTCTATAGCGCCTTATTACGGCAGTACATGGATTGGGTTCTCCAAGACCATAATGATATCCGCCGGTATTAAGTTCGATGCCTTTTCCCATGGAAATCAGTTTCTTCAGAATCTCATCCAGAATATCTTTATACCGTCCGTAAGAATATTCCCGGTTCCTGTTAGGACCATAACGGACAACATAATCAATATGTCCGTAAACGTCAAATCCGTCATATGCGGAAATGTTTTCAAGAATGGATTCAAAGTATTCCATATAACATAAAAATTCCTTACGTCCTTCAAAAAATTCCGGGTAATAAGGATCATACCCATGGACAAGATGGGATGAACCGATAACGAAATCAAAAGGTGTCTGAGAGAGAAGTGAGTCAAAATATTCTCCCAGATGCATCTGCAGTCCTAGTTCAATTCCGAAACGTACCTGAATTTTATCCTTATATATATCTGAAAGTTCAGCCAGCTTTTCTTTGTAAGCCGGAATATTCAGAGAAAAATCCAGATTGTCCGGAGTAACAGGGTAATCCGGATCCAGATGCTCCGTAAAAGTAATTCCCTGTAGTCCCGTTTCAACAGCGCGATGGATCATAACTTCCATAGGCGTATCCGAGTCAGCAGAAAAAGAAGAGTGCATATGACAATCCCACAATATTTGTCTGTCCATAATTTCAGTCCTTTCTTCCGTAAAAAACAGTACTGTTATATTTGCGTGTGATATATTATAAATGAATACTGTGTCCTCTTAAATGGATATATCTGCACCTGAAATATCACAATTACAGGCCCGGATCAGTGTATTCATAAAGCACTGTATACACAGTATAACATATAATTTACATTTTTTACTTAATTTTTATCTGTTTTTTGGAAAATGGTCTTGAATTTTTGTTTAGAATTATGTACAATACATTACAGGTTGATGATTCTTTAACAAACAAAGGATTACCATAATTAACCACTTAATTCATAGGAGGAATTTTATCATGGCAGTAAAAGTTGCAATTAATGGTTTTGGACGTATTGGACGTCTTGCATTCCGTCAGATGTTTGGAGCAGAAGGATTTGAAATCGTAGCAATCAACGATTTAACATCTCCTAAAATGCTTGCTCACTTATTAAAATATGATTCAACACAGGGAAAATATGCTCTTGCAGATACAGTAACAGCAGGAGAAGATTCCATCACAGTTGACGGAAAAGAAATCAAAATTTACGCAAAAGCTAACGCTGCTGAACTTCCATGGGGAGAAATCGGTGTAGACGTAGTTCTTGAGTGTACAGGATTCTATACATCCAAAGACAAAGCTCAGGCTCATATCGATGCAGGTGCTAAACACGTTATCATTTCCGCTCCGGCTGGAAACGATCTTAAGACAATCGTTTACAATGTAAACCATGAAACTCTTACAAAAGAAGATCACATCATTTCCGCAGCTTCCTGTACAACAAACTGCTTAGCTCCAATGGCTAAAGCATTAAATGATCTTGCTGCAATCAAATCCGGTATCATGTGCACAATCCACGCTTACACAGGCGATCAGATGACACTTGACGGACCACAGAGAAAAGGTGATTTAAGAAGATCTCGTGCAGCTGCAGTTAACATCGTTCCGAACAGCACAGGTGCTGCTAAAGCTATCGGTCTTGTTATTCCGGAACTGAACGGTAAACTTATCGGATCTGCTCAGCGTGTTCCTACCCCAACAGGTTCTACAACAATCTTAACAGCAGTTGTTGAAGGAAACGTAACAAAAGAACAGATCAACGCAGCTATGAAAGCAGCTTCTAATGAATCCTTCGGATACAACGAAGATGAAATCGTATCCAGCGATATCGTTGGTATGAGATTTGGTTCTCTGTTCGATGCTACTCAGACAATGGTTCTTCCACTTGAGAATGGCACAACAGAAGTACAGGTAGTTTCCTGGTATGACAACGAGAACTCCTACACAAGCCAGATGGTTCGTACAATCAAACACTTTGGTAAATTACTGAACGCTTAATTTTCAGTAAGTGTAAAGGAATAGACTCCAACGAAGGGTCCGGTCTGATTTGGACCGGACCCTTTTCGCGTGGTCTGGAATGACAGCAGGAAATCAATAAGTTACTGTTTCAGATATGCAGTAACTGTTAAAGAATATTATTAAGGAGGCACCACAAATGCTGAATAAAAAATCTGTTGATGATATCAATGTAAAAGGCAAAAAAGTTCTTGTAAGATGTGACTTCAATGTTCCTCTTCAGGATGGAAAGATCACAGATGAGAACCGTCTGGTTGCAGCTCTTCCTACAATCAAGAAGCTGATCGCTGACGGCGGAAAGGTTATTCTCTGCTCCCACCTTGGAAAACCGAAGGGAGAGCCGAAACCGGAATTATCTCTTGCACCGGTTGCAAAACGTCTTTCCGAATTATTAGGACAGGAAGTTAAGTTTGCAGCAGATCCTGAAGTAGTAGGACCTAACGCAAAAGCAGCAGTAGCTGAGATGAAAGACGGAGATGTTATCTTACTTGAAAACACACGTTATCGCGCAGAAGAAACAAAGAACGGAGACGAATTCAGCAAAGAACTTGCTTCTCTTTGTGATGTATTTGTTAATGATGCATTTGGTACAGCTCACAGAGCACACTGCTCTAATGTTGGTGTGACCAAATATGTTGATACAGCAGTTGTTGGTTACTTAATGCAGAAGGAAATCGATTTCCTTGGAAATGCAGTGAACAATCCTGAGAGACCGTTTGTTGCTATCCTTGGCGGAGCTAAGGTTTCCAGCAAGATTTCTGTAATCAATAACCTTCTTGATAAAGTAGATACTCTTATCATTGGTGGTGGTATGTCTTACACATTCTCAAAAGCTATGGGTGGACATATCGGAACATCTCTTTGTGAGGATGATTATCTTCAGTATGCATTAGACATGATGAAGAAAGCAGAAGACAAAGGTGTGAAACTTCTTCTTCCGGTAGATAACAGAATCGGTGATAACTTCTCTAATGACTGTAATATCCAGGTTGTTAAACGTGGTGAGATTCCGGACGGATGGGAAGGAATGGATATCGGACCGGAAACAGAGAAGCTTTTCGCTGACGCTGTAAAAGATGCCAAGACAGTTGTTTGGAACGGACCGATGGGCTGCTTCGAAATGCCGAACTTTGCTCATGGTACAGAAGCAGTTGCCAAAGCACTTGCTGAAACAGATGCCACAACTATTATCGGTGGTGGTGATTCTGCAGCTGCAGTTAACATCCTTGGTTATGGCGACAAGATGACACACATCTCCACAGGTGGCGGTGCATCTCTTGAATTCCTGGAAGGAAAAGAACTCCCGGGTGTTGCAGCAGCAAACGATAAATAAGAATATAATAACATCCCACAGGGATACTAAGGAGATAAATCATCATGGCAAGAAAGAAAATTATCGCTGGTAACTGGAAAATGAACATGACTCCAAGCGAAGCAGTTAAATTAGTAGAAACATTAAAACCATTAGTAGTTAACGATGAAGTAGACGTAGTATTCTGCGTACCTGCAATCGATATCATCCCGGTTGTAGAAGCTACTAAGGGAACAAACATCCAGGTTGGTGCTGAGAACATGTACTTTGAAGAGAAAGGTGCATACACAGGAGAAATCTCCCCTGCAATGCTCGTAGATGCCGGAGTTAAATATGTTGTTCTTGGACATTCCGAAAGAAGAGAATACTTCGGAGAAACAAACGAAGATGTTAACAAGAAAGTTCTCAAAGCTTTCGAACATGGAATTACACCTATCATGTGCTGTGGCGAAACTCTTACTCAGAGAGAACAGGGCGTGACAATGGATTTCATCCGTCAGCAGGTTAAAGTTGGATTCCAGGGTGTTACAGCAGATCAGGCTAAGACAGCAGTTATCGCTTACGAGCCAATCTGGGCAATCGGAACAGGTAAAACAGCTACAACTGAGCAGGCTCAGGAAGTATGCGCAGGTATTCGTGCATGCATCGCTGAAATCTATGATGAAGCAACAGCAGAAGCAATCCGTATCCAGTATGGCGGATCTGTAAATCCTGCAACAGCACCTGACTTATTCGTTCAGAACGATATCGATGGCGGCCTTGTAGGTGGCGCTTCTCTGAAAGCTGATTTCGGAAAGATCGTAAACT
>ENA-OQDT01000247-OQDT01000247.1-human-gut-metagenome-genome-assembly--contig:-NODE-247-length-35721-cov-4.924847_pt1 | contig 35721 bp, 25 predicted proteins | sample MGYA00242786_ERZ504617 | MGnify/ENA primary metagenome ERZ504617 (study PRJEB26092, sample SAMD00036337) | human gut metagenome | host: Homo sapiens | study: EMG produced TPA metagenomics assembly of...
TCACCTATGCCCCATTTAAAGTCCGTGGGTTTCAGTACGACACCGTGATCGGTCCATGTCTGCATGTCTTTCGTAGAGTAACAGAGCCATTCGGTGATGTTGAATTCCTTACCGCCGTGGGCAGTGTCCTGGCCTTCGTAATATTCGTCGTGCCCTACATACAGATAGAGCGTATCATTGTGTACGAGCGGAGCTGGGTCTGCCGTAAACTTGTCTTTAACAAGTGGATTACCCGTGTTGCGGAAGGTAGGCAACTTGGGTTGTTGTGCGCATCCTGCCAATAGGCAAATGGCACTGAAAATAAAAAGTAAATTCTTTCTCATATGTATTATTTTATTGATAGTATAATCAAACTCTTTGGCATGATATCCGATGCAAAGATAGGCCTGCAACGTACTTGCCGGCTTATATTTTTAGATATTCAGTTTACAGTATTAGGTATAAATCGGAAAAATATAAGCCGTTTTCTATTCCAGTAACCGGTTCACCGCATGAACCAGATAGATATAATCGGGAGCCAGTGGGATAACATACTCATTCTCGCTCCAGTGAAACTGGTAGTCGTCCCGGTTCTCCGGGAAGTCCGGTTTCAGCAGGCGGATACCCGGTACGATACCGCCGGGAATGAACGAGTGGTCGGCACGGTTATTACCATAAGCCACCCTTTTGGGCTGAGCACCTACTCCCGATACGAACGAACGGTTATGGTAAGGGTGGCAACCGTAGATATAGTTTAAATTGCGGAATACCAGTTCCGGGCTGCCCAGTTCGGGGAACAACTTAAGAATCTGGTAATTGATGATACCATTGCGAAGTATCATGGCATTGCCGGCCCAACTGTTCAGGCTAATGCCGATACCGAACGGATTTAGCGTTTCCAGCTTGGTCTGTTGCGCTATATATGCCTCTATCTGCGGTTTCACCTGCTGTTTGAGAGCATCGCCCATGAACGGTGTCAGGCGGACGATGAGTGCAGCGTTCCGGTTAAATTGTTTGGTAAGTTCGGGAAGCAACTCGTCTACCCGTGCTTTGTACATGGCATTGCCGGTGGCACGCCACAACTCGAAGGCAGCGTGGCATTCAGAGGCGGTGAGCTGCTGGAAGCGGTTGAAAGGCGTCGGGGACTCCTCCTCTTTGCCGGCTTTGCGGTTGTGTTCGTCTTTCCATATAAACTCCGCTATCCGCAAAGCCTCGCTGGCGAGCGAAGGGTTGAGAGCAGGCAAAACACGTGCTGAGGCAGCCAGTGCGGCAGCAGTTCCGTAATTGAGGGCAGGTGTACGGTTGGTGAACGCCATGCGGTCGTCTGCGTTGCCCGCAGTACCGTCGGTCTTGGTTACGGCATCGCCCAAGTGGCGGTATTGGTACAGGTGCGATTCGTTGATGCCCGGAATGGCATATCCGATAGCGTTGACCTGTGCGGCGAGCTGCAATACGCCATGCTCTATTTGCTGCAATACGTCAGGCTTGCCGTCGGGCAGGTGTATCTCGGTATAATGTGCCTGCTGGTCGACAGTCGTTTCGTCGTGGGCGGGAGCGAACTCTTCCCAGATATCTGCCAATGACTGCACGGTTTGCTGCTGCGAGGGCGTCTGGATGTCGAAATCGCCGGCATCGAACCAGCCGCCCACATTCAGTCCGGGGATATGCTGTCCGGGTTTGAACCTGTTGTCCGTGCTGGCTCCCTGGCTCCAGCCGTCCCAGTGCGAATAGTTCACCGGTGCTTGGCGGGCATCGTCCAGGTGAGCGGCACCATGCCATACACGGTAAGCTTCACGAACGAACATATGGTCCATTTGTACCGGCATAAAGACATCCAGCGTAGGATACCAGGCACGCTGGTACACATTGGCATCGATTGGGAACGGACCGCTTGCTTGATCGCCGTAAACCAGTTTGTAGATACCCGGTTCCTCTACCTGCGAAAAGTCGAATTGCAGGTAATTATAGCGGGTGTACATACCCCATGTTACTGGTTTGCCTGATAAGGCAGCCGTCAGCGAGCCGTCTGCATTGACCTTGTAAAGCGTGATGTCCGAAAGCGGCTTGTCGTTCTTGTCCAGTTCTATTACGGCCATTTTCTGCTGTGCAGGATGATAACCCACTTGCGAATAACTGATAGTGGGAGTACGCAACCAGCGGGTATCGGTTTCGGCCTGTATAAACCATTCGGTTATCTTGCCGGTTTTGCCTGCCGGCAGCAACGTGCGCACAATGAAAGTACCGTTTTGCTGTTTGTCGCGTCCGTCAAAAAGCATCAGCTTGCTGTCCGGTAGCGTGGTACGGATAGTGATATGTTTCGACGGAGCATCGGGAGCTATCTCGATTACCGTACCGACAGCCATTGGCGTCGGCTCCACAATACCGTTGATAACGGTCATGATGTCGGCAGCCGAGGTGGGGAATAGTCCCGGTTTGCCGTCCATTAAGTAAGAGTGTCCGAAGAATACGGGCGGAAAGAACTCCATGTTTAGTCCGGCCACCCCTACGAGCGAGTCGGGCAGTGCCTTGTCTGTCGATATGCTGAGGTAGAAACCACCGTCGCGTGCTTCTCCGGTCAGCGTATATGCAAATGCATACTGGGGATATTCCAGGCTTACATCGATGCGCTTGGCCACTTTGTCCACGGTACGGTTTATGAATACGGGCAATTTGTCCCACTGTCCCGGGGTAGGGTTAAGGCGGACATCACCGTTGGTAGCGGTGCGCAGTCCGTGATGAATGATTTCGACGGCGCTTATTTTGGAATCGTCGAACATGGCATCGTACTTATTGCTGAAAACAAAATAATTCAGTCCGCGGGTTTCGAAATAACTGGAGTCGTTCAGCATCAGGTCGTTGACTTGGGTGAAGGAAGGAGATCCGTCTTGCCTACAGGAGCAGAACAATGCGAACCCTATGAGCGGTAAGATAACCTTGCCATATAATAGGGAAAAGAGCGAATAGCGTTTTTTCATGAAATGCTGATATTAAAAAGATTTGTACTATGTTATTCGAAACTTATCCAGTCTACTGCTACCGGATGTTCTCCGGTAAGAATGGCTTTCAAACTTTGGACACCTTTGGGCGCATTGCGTACACTTGTGCTTATTTCCGCCCATTGCCCGGTTGGTTTTACGGACAGAACGGCAATTGTCACCCCTTTGTCTCCGATAGTTTGTAAGGTTATCGTGCCTCCTTTTTCTGAACGTACGCGTGCTTTGAGCTGTTTTACGGGTGCAGTGCCGAAGTCGACATTGTTGTACACCGCCCACGTGTCTGTCCTGTGGAATAAAATCTGCCACCCCTGGAATGTGTCTGTCGGGTCCAGGTAGTCTATGGACACTCCGTAAGGACTTATTGCAGAGTAGCGGTCAAGCTGGATTTTGCTGTGTGCATCAGTCATGCCCACTCCACGCAAGGTTGGCTTCACCTTTTTGATAGTACCGTCTGTGTTGAAGAAAAGTGAGTCGATACGTACCGAACGGTTCTTGTCGAAGTTGGGAGAATAATCGTTATGATGATAGAAAAGATACCATTGGCCGTTGTATTCCGTAATGGAGTGGTGATTGGTCCAGCAGCCGACAGGCGATTCGTCCATGATGATTCCTTTGAAAGTGAACGGTCCCATAGGGCTGTCTCCCATGGCATAAGCCAGGTTTTCGGTCTTGTCCTGTACCCAGGGGAAAGTGAAGTAATATTTGCCGTTGCGTTTGAATACATATGGTCCTTCCTTGAAGCCTTCGGGCAGCCCTTGAACCTGTATCGGTTCGGAGGCAAGCTCCTTCATGTTTGGCTTTAGTTTGGCAACCGACATACCGCGTCCCGACCAATAAATATACGCTTCTCCATCGGTATCTACAAGGACGCAAGGGTCGATGCCGGATATGCCTTTTATGGGTTCGGCTTCCGGTGTGAAAGGTCCTTCCGGGTTGTCGGCGGTAGCTACGCCGATGTTGAAGCCGCGCCTGCCCTCACCTTTGGGCGTACTGGGAAAGTAGAAGTAATATTTTTCGTTTTTATATACACACTCGGGAGCCCACATGGAGTAGGAGTCGGGCTGTACCCAGGGAATTTCGTTTTGGGAGAGAATAACTCCCAGGTCAGTCCAGTGGGTCAAGTTGGTCGATGTAAATACATGATAGTCGGCCATGCAGAACCATTCTTTCAGATGTTTTACTGGGCTGGGTATGTCGTGCGAAGGGTAGATATATACCTTACCGTTGAATACCCGTGCCGTGGGGTCGGCAGAAAACTGGTTCCTGATAACCGGGTTTTGTGCTTGAAGCATACCGGTTGTGGCAGCTGCCGTAGCGAGTAGAAGGAAAAGTTTTTTCATAATATTATTTAATTGTTGTACACCACAAATGTAGCGGAAGAACACGCTTTTTTCTTGCACTTTTGGATACGACTTTTATACTTTTAAGTAAAATGTCCGGTAATGAGAGAAATAGCAGGATATAATTGCAGTTTTCTTTCTCTCCATTTGCGATAATGCTTATTTTTCTTTTGGATATGTACGATGCCCTGTTGTTGAATATGATGCTTCCTGAAATCTACATTTTTCTTGTCGTCCGACAAGGGGAAAGTAATGATATACCGTGCGAGAAATTATAAAAAAAGTTCGGGCGGTTCTTATGACCCTTTTCTTTGAGTATCCGGAACAGGTAATATATATTCGGAAAGGTAAGACCCTCGCGAGTCAGGAGGCGGCAGAGGAATAAGCCGGATATAACTCCGGGAGTGTTAAGAAATAGAAAGTATTCGGTAACCTTGTCTGGCATCCGCTGGTAGAGATATGTATTGCCCTGAAAAAGGATTAGCATTTGCAATTCGCTGTCTGATTATACCGCATATAACTGTTTTATGGGTTTGTGGCTACAAACATTACCATAAATTAATACCCCCGTTGCCCTACATATAAGATAAATCCCTATCTTTGTGGCGCTTTTTAACTGAACAAAGATTTCGAATTAATTAAGATACAATAAAAAATGGCACAGGAAGACGTTTTTAAGAAACTCGTATCACACTGCAAGGAATACGGATTCGTGTTCCCTTCCAGCGACATCTATGACGGACTGGGAGCCGTATACGATTACGGTCAGATGGGTGTGGAACTGAAAAATAACATCAAACAATACTGGTGGCAGAGCATGGTGCTGCTGCACGAAAACATCGTAGGCATCGACTCGGCTATCTTTATGCACCCTACAATCTGGAAAGCAAGCGGACACGTGGATGCGTTCAACGACCCCTTGATTGATAACCGCGACTCGAAGAAGCGTTATCGTGCCGATGTATTGATTGAAGACCAGCTCGCCAAGTATGACGACAAGATAAACAAGGAAGTGGCGAAGGCCGCCAAGCGTTTCGGTGAGGCTTTCGACGAAGCACAGTTCCGCAGCACGAACGCCCGCGTACTGGAGCATCAGGCCAAGCGCGACGCTTTGCACGAACGTTTTGCCAAAGCGTTGAACGACAACAATCTTGAAGAACTTCGCCAGATAATCTTGGACGAAGAAATCGTTTGCCCTATCAGCGGTACGAAGAACTGGACGGAAGTCCGCCAGTTCAACCTGATGTTCACTACCGAAATGGGTTCCACTTCGGAAGGTGCGATGAAGGTTTACCTCCGTCCGGAAACGGCTCAGGGTATTTTTGTGAACTATCTGAACGTGCAGAAGACAGGACGTATGAAGATTCCTTTCGGCATCGCACAAATCGGTAAGGCTTTCCGTAACGAAATCGTTGCGCGCCAGTTCATCTTCCGTATGCGCGAGTTCGAGCAGATGGAAATGCAGTTCTTTGTAAAACCGGGCACTGAGCTCGACTGGTTCAAGACTTGGAAGGAAACCCGTTTGAAATGGCATAAGGCGCTGGGATTCGGCGACGACCATTACCGCTATCACGACCACGACAAACTGGCCCACTATGCAAATGCCGCTACCGACATCGAGTTCCTGATGCCGTTCGGCTTTAAGGAAGTAGAGGGTATCCATAGCCGCACCAACTTCGATTTGTCCCAGCACGAGAAATTCTCCGGCAAGAACATCAAGTACTTTGACCCGGAAACCAATGAAAGCTATACTCCGTACGTTATCGAAACCTCTATCGGCGTAGACCGTATGTTCCTTAGCATCATGTCGGCTTCTTATTGTGAGGAGCAGTTGGAGAACGGAGAAACCCGCGTGGTGCTGAAATTGCCTGCTGCGCTGGCTCCGGTGAAACTGGCGGTTATGCCGCTGGTGAAGAAGGACGGTCTGCCCGAAAAGGCTCGTGAGATTATCAACGACCTGAAGTTCCACTTCCACTGCCAGTACGACGAGAAAGACAGCATCGGCAAGCGCTACCGCCGTCAGGACGCTATCGGTACGCCATACTGTGTAACCGTAGACCACCAGACGTTAGAAGATAACTGCGTAACGCTGCGCAACCGCGATACGATGCAGCAGGAGCGTGTGGCTATCTCCGAACTGAACAATATCATTGCAGACCGCGTAAGCATTACGTCTTTGCTGAAAACGCTGCAATAAGATAAGATGTATTTTGTTTGTCACTGCCGTTCAGAGCGTAGCGAAAAAGCTGTGCCCTGAATGTCGGGAGACAAATGCCGAATAATAGTAATCCCGTAATTTATAATCAGATGAAGAGACCGTTCCTTTTGTTTTTACCCTTCTTGCTGTTCATAGCAGGTGCGTTTGTGGCTTGCGAAGAAGTGGAGGAAGCCGGAAAATATGATAACTGGGTACCGCGTAATGAAGCTTTTATTGATTCCATAAAAGGTAAGACCGGCGATAATATCGTGGCTTCGCTTGAAGATGCCGAAAAGATGGAGATTGGCACGTTGTATGCCATATCCGTGCCGACCAGCGGTACCGGGGTCAATGCTACTTTACGTCCTCAGTATGTGTATTGCAAGAAGTTGTGGAAAACAGATAGCGGGGCATACCCGTTGTTCACGGAAAAGGTAAGCGTTTTCTATCGTGGTACTTTCATTACCGGAGAAGAGTTCGATGGCAATTTTGACGGTTTCGGAGCGACAGACCGCGAAATTCCGTTGCCTTTATCAGATCCCTTGTCCGAAAACTCTCCCGAATCCAAATGGCCTACGGCGTTTAATTCCCCTTCCGAATTTATGGTATCCGAAGTTATTGCGGGCTGGACATGGGCTTTGCAATATATGCGGGTCGGTGAGCGTTGGATGCTGTATATTCCCTGGCAGAGCGGATATGGTGCAAGCGGTAGTTCATCCGGTGATATTCCCGGTTATACGTCATTGACCTTTGATGTATGTTTGGAAGGAATTGCAGACTGATTGATTGGATATAAAAAACAGAAAAGGTGGTAAAGTTTGTTCTTTATCACCTTTTTCCGTTTATATGCGTGTCATGTGTCTTTTCTAAATCTTTTTCCTGAGGGCTTTCGCCCATATTTTATAGCCTTCTTCTTTCAGGTGTAATCCGTCTGTTGTCAAATCGGCACGTAATACATTGCTTCCTTTTTCGGTGAATAAAGGGAAGAGATTAATGTACGTCAGGCCCTTTTCTTTGGCAAGTGCTTCCAGTTGTTTGTTGATTTCGGGTATCAGATTTGTCTTGCCTGCCAGTCTTTTATAACGGCCGAAACTTTCGTTGATAGGAAGCAGGCTTTGCAGGTAAAGCCTGGTGTCGGGAGACTCTTTCCGGATGCGCTCTACCGTCATGCGAATCATACCGGCGATGCTGTCGGCTGTCAGGTCGTGCGAAACATCGTTTACGCCAATAAGCAGGAATAGTTTGGCAGGTTGTCCTGGCAATATCTGGTGCAGGCGGTCGTACACACCCATTACCTCATCGCCGATGATGCCGCGGTTGCGTACGTGCTTGTTGCCAAGGCGGGCGGCCCAGTCACCACCGTTTTCCGTCAGGCTGTTGCCCAGCATGACTATATCTTTGCTGCCGATGGCTGGTTCGTCCATGAACTGGAGAAAACGTTTGTAATAATGGTCCGTATATGTGCGCGGAGCGGGATACAGAGAGGCTGCCACTGCGTTGGCTACCAGTGAGCGCAGGCGTACCACGCTGTGTCCGTCTTCCGGATGCACGGCGTTAGTCAGCAGGATTACAGACGTGTCATTGTCGGGGTCGATTACGACAGATGTACCGGTGTAGCCCGTATGCCCGTAGGTATTCGGACCGAAGAAATCGCCGGCATTGGATGCGTAGGGGCTACATACATCCCAACCCGGGGAGCGACCCAGATCTGCTGTAGCACGGGGTACGGTGCGCATGGTCTTTACGCCTTGCGGGCTGAGAATGCGATGTCCGTTCCACTCTCCGCCATTTTGCAGGGCGGCGCAAAGTATGGCAATATCTTCGGCGCAGGAGAATACGCCTGCATTGCCGCTGATGCCGCCGTTGAGAATGCGTGCAAGCGGGTCGTGCACCTGTCCGCAAAGAACCTGTCCGTCGGGTTGTTTCTCTGTCGGAGCAATGTTCTCCGGTAGAGGAACGGTATTTATCCACTTGCCGTTCTTGTCGCGTAGGCAAGGGAGATAATCGGTATGCTTCATACCCAGTACGTCGAAGACGTTTTCACGGGCAAAGTCGCGCAAGGATTGTCCGCTGACGGCCTCTATGATGTGTTGCAGGGTGATGAAGTTTAGGCAACTGTACTGAAAGCCGGTTTGCGGCTTGAAATCGCGTTTGCATCCGGCGATGTACTCCATCAGCCCTGCCGGGTTGGGAGAACCGTATTTCTGTTCCAGCTCCGCAGCCGGGGCATAAGGCGGGAGTCCGGAACTGTGTGTCAGCAAATCGGCTATGCGGATTACCTTTTTGTCTTTTCCGTCTTTGCTCTCCCAGTCCTTGAAGTCGGAGATGTAGCGACTTACAGGGTCGAGCAGGCGTATTTTTCCGCGTTCTGCCAGAATCATGGTGCATACGGCTGTGGATATGGACTTGCTGCAGGATGCCATATCGAAAACGGTATTTACGGTCATAGGTTCCGTGTCCGGATAAATCCGTTTGTTGCCGTATGCCTTCAGATAGGCCATTTTACCGTTGCGTACCACTGCAAGTACGGCGCCGGGAATCTCTTTGCCGGCGATGGCCGTTTCAATGGCTTCATCGGCATACATCAGTTTGCGGGAATCCAGTCCCGCCTGTTCGGGAGCTACCCGCTGCAAAGGCTGTGCGGTGGCGGCCTGCAGACCGAACAGAAGTACAAGGATACTGGTAAGTGTTTTCATATCTTGTTTGCTATAAGTGGATTTTCGGACAGAAGAACCGGGAACATAAACAGTGCGGAAGGTGCCGCATGCGGCAAGGCAGAATCTGTTCTTCCGTTCTTTTGTTCTTCTGTCTGAAAACCGGGTGAGATCTCTGTGTGCTCTGTAGTGAATCTGCCAGTTGTCATTCTTTGGCCCGGTAAGCGTCTGCCGCTTTCTTCACCGAGCCGTGCATCAGCAGGAGCGCCTTGGCTTTTCCGTAATCAAGCCCCAGTTCCTCGACCAGCATACGCGTGCCGCGGTCCACCAGTTTCTTGTTGCTGAGCTGCATATTCACCATCTTGTTGCCTTTCACACGACCCAACTGTATCATTACGGAAGTGGTAATCATATTCAGAATCATCTTCTGTCCTGTACCCGACTTCATGCGTGAGCTTCCCGTAACGTATTCAGGTCCTACAATCATCTCGATAGGTACATCGGATTCCGCAGCCATTGGCGAATCGGGATTGCTGGTGATGCAAGCCGTCAGGATGCCATGCTCGCGGGCTTCGTGCAGCGCACCGATAACGTAGGGGGTTGTGCCGGATGCCGCTATGCCGATAACCGTATCCTTGTCCGTAATATTGCGTTCCACCAGCTCTTCCCAGCCGCGTTGCATGTCGTCTTCCGCATTTTCCACGGGATTACGCAGGGCGGTGTCTCCGCCGGCTATCAGGCCGATAATCAAGGTAGGCGGCATGCCGAATGTCGGTGGTATTTCGGAGGCGTCGAGCACGCCGAGGCGGCCGCTTGTGCCGGCACCCATATAGAAAATACGTCCGCCCTGTTTCATGCGGGGTACGATTTGTGTCACTAATTTCTCTATTTGCGGTATTGCCTTTTGTACGGCAAGCGCCACTTTCTGGTCTTCCCTGTTGATGTCTTCCAGTATTTCACGGACAGACTTCTTTTCCAAGTCGTTGTAGAGCGAAGGTTGCTCTGAGATTTTTACAAACATAAGGCTATTTACGAGTTTACGGTTTACTATTTACGATTACTTGTGATATTCTATCAGGCCTTCCATCGGGCTTTTGATGACCGTACCCAGCCGGATACCCATTTCGCTGGCAGCTTCGGCCAATATCGTCTTGTAATAGAAAGCCACGGATCCGATAAAGTGTACCTTGCTTTCACGGTAGTTTTCGTACTGTATCACGTTACGTTTGAGGAATGCCTTGAAGCTGTCCGATACCAGTGTGCGTATGCAGGGTTCGTCCAGGTTCTGTGCAAGGAATGGAGAGAGGCTTGCCAGAAAACGGTTGGGGAACGGCTTGCGGTATACACGGTCGATGATGTCGGCGGGTGTCAGGTTGAACTGCGTGAGGAACTTCTCCTTCAGTTCGGGGGGCATCTGGTTTTTCAGAATATCGCCTACCAACAGCTTGCCCAATACGGCGCCGCTGCCTTCATCTCCGAGGATGAATCCTAGTGGAGATACGTTGGATACAATCTGCTTGCCGTCATAGTAGCATGAGTTGGAGCCTGTACCCATGATGCAGGCAATGCCGGCATCGTGCTGGCAAAGTCCGCGGGCTGCCGCCAGCATATCTGTGTTTACTTCCACCTCTCCCTTTACCCGGAGATGCTTGGTGATGGCACGGTGAACCATGGCTATCTTGTCGGGAAATCCGCATCCCGCACCGTAGAAATATACAGCATCCAATGCATCGGTCGTTAACCGGGGCAACAGTGCTGTCGCAATCTCATTACTGATTTCCTCTTCCGATTGAAAGAAAGGATTGGTTCCTTTCGTAAATATCTGCCGGATGAGTTGTCCGTTCTCTACAACACACCAGTCGGTCTTTGTAGAGCCACTGTCTGCTATTAGAATCATATTATTACTTGTTTTGAGTTTATCCGATTATAGTTTGATATAAATCTTCCGTTTATAGAGTTGGTAGCCGATGCACCAGTTGATGCCGACGAACAGCAACGCATACGCCAGCGAACCGCCGGTTTCGCCGAATACGGGCATTAACAGCACTTTGTACAGAAATCCGTGTATGCTGATGCTACCTTCGCCCCACGGGAAGCAGATGCTGCCGAAGAGAATGCCGAGCACACCGCCCAGCACATACATGAATAAAGGATTGACACCGAACGACTCGAAGAAGAGGCTCCATTTCTTATAGCCTTTCACATCGATAATCCAGATGAGCAGCGCCAGGAAGCTGGAAGCCAATCCGCAGGTAGCCAGTACGAAGGTAGGCGACCATATTTTCTTGTTGATGGGGCATCCGTAACTCAGCAGGAAGCCGGCGAATGTAAGGATGGTACCGGCTAAAAATCAGTTTGATAAGATGCGAGTTCAGCATACTTTCACGGCTTTCATCAGCCTTGCCTCCTTCGAGCATCATACGGCCTACGCAGAAACCCAACAGTACATGGGCTATGGCAGGGATGGTGCTTAGTAAGCCCTCCGGGTCGATGCCGTTATCCTTGTACATATGTGCGGGGGTAAGGATGGCGCGGTCTACAACAGAAAGGATGTTCGTATCGTTGTAGGCAAATCCATTGCCACAAACCAACAGGATGAAGTAGCCTGTCAGTAGGGTAGCGATGAGATAGGGAATGTTGCGGTGCTTCATGGTCAGCGCAATGATAGCGGTAGCACCGTAGCAAAGGGCCAGACGCTGCATGACACCCAGGATACGGATGCGGTCGAATGTCCATGCGGCTTCCCACAGTTGGGCGCCGAAGCCGATGCCCTCCGTGGGAGAAGTCCAGTAATAACAGAACCTCGAGAACCAGCCGATACCCATACCAATGAGGAAGATGAGTATGGTACGTTTCAGAATCTTCATGCCGGCGGCACGGCTGAATTCGAAATTATACTTTTTCAGGGAGATGTATGTGGAAATTCCCATGATGAACATGAAGAACGGAAATACAAGGTCGGTGGGGGTAAGACCGTTCCATTCCGCATGACGCAGGGGGGCATAGATATGCGCCCATGTACCGGGGTTGTTAACCATAATCATGCCTGCAATGGTGACACCGCGAAGGATGTCGAGGGCAAGGATGCGCTTGTTTGTTTTTACTGTACTACTCATGATTTTTGTGTGTTAAGTTAGTTGTTGAGTTTAACGGTTGCGGGTTGGGTACATTCATCTACCAGGTAGACTATGGACACATACGGAATACCGGAGTTGGTTGTCAGCCCGATTTCACAGGTACGGCTGTTGGAATATCCGATGCTTACGCTGGCTGCTTCTATCTGGGGGCGGAGTTTGCGCAGGGCGTATGCATTCAGTTCGGGATATGTGAAGCCGCGGTCGCCGGCAAAGCCGCAGCAGCCTACTTCTTCGGGTATGATGACTTTGGATGAGCAGAGACGTGCCAAGGCTGTAATCGTGCCGGCAAGCCCCATCTTGCGCATGGAACAGGTGATGTGGACTGCCACAGGGCGGTCGGTAGGGGTGAATACCAGTCTGGTGCGCAGGAATGTATATATGAACTCTGCCGGTTCGTAAAGCTTCATTTTATGGATGGTCTCGCGCATCCGGTGCAGGCACGGGCTTTGGTCGCACAGCACAGGATACCTGCCCTGTTCGCTGGCTTTCCACAAGGCTGCCTCCAGTTCGGCAGATTTGCGGTCGGCAATGTCAAGCATTCCCTTGCTTTCCCAGATTGTGCCGCAGCAAAGCTTTTCCATGTTTTCGGGGAAGATGACTTCGTAACCGCCTTTTTGCAGCAGGGCAATCATTTTGCTCGCCAATGCCTGCTCCACAGGCGATTTCTTTGGCAGTCCCATTGTCTGGTTGATGCAACTGGGGAAATAAACCACTTTCAATTGACCATTAGCCGAACTGTCTTTGTCTGCGTTCTTATTCCGCAGGGTATCGTTGTCAATTGTCAATTGTGAACTTTTAATTGAATAGGCTTTGGGCATTGCCGGCGTCCAAAGGGGGATGCCGAGAACGTTGTGCATGCTTTTGGTGATGCAGCTCATCGCTTTGGTTCCCAATACGGAATGACCGAGGTTGGCAAGTCCCAATACAGGGCGCAGTGCACTTTTTATGCCGGCGAAGTGATTGGCGGCGAAATTGCCGGCCTTATATCCTATGCTGCCTTGCGGCAATTCTTTCTGGCGGATGATGTGTGTCAGGTCACCCGTATTGATTCCCATAGGGCAGGACATGGAACAGAGACCGTCGCCGGCACAGGTCTGGTTGCCGGGATAGCGGTATTGTTTTTCCAGCAGGGCGAGACGTTCGGGGGCTTCGCCGCTTTGTCGAAGTCGGGCTATCTCCCTTTGCAGCACGATGCGCTGTCTTGAGGAGAGGGTGAAGCCGCAGGACAGGCAGTTCACTTCGCAGAAGCCGCATTCGATGCAGCGGTTTACTTTGGCTGCCGGATTTTTGGGCATCCAAAGGAATCAGCGGAAGCGGTTTGAAATTTTTTGATATGGCATTTCGGGTCGTCATTGAAAATACGCCCGGATTCAACAGATCCTTTCGGGTCGAACAGGTTTTTTGACGGCTTTCATCGACCTCATAGGCTGCATCTCCCATTCGTGGCGTACAAAAGGAGCCATGTTTCTGCCCGTACCGTGTTCTGCTTTCAGCGAGCCGTCGTATTTGTCCGCAACCAGTGTCTTGACATCATTCATCAGGTCTTCGTAGCGTTTCACTTCGGCTTCGCTGCTAAAAGACTGATTGAGGATGAAGTGGTAGTTCCCCTCCAGCGCATGTCCGTATATACAAGCATCCTCGTAGCCGTGACGGGCTATGAGTTGCTGCAATTCGGCGGTTGCTTCGGGCAGGTCCTCGATGTGGAAAGCCACATCTTCGATGAGGCACGTTGTTCCCGGTTTCCGCGTCCCGCCCACGGAAGGGAAGATGCCGGAGCGGATGGCCCAGTACTTCGAATACTCTTCGGGCTTGTCGGTGAAGCATACGGGTGTGTAGGTCTGGAAAGCGGAGAGGCATTGTTCTATTGCACGGATGTTCTGCCGAAGTTCTTCCGTGCTGCGGGCTTTGGTCTCGGTCAGCACGGCGGTCAGTCCGGTTTCGTCTCCCGGTTCTACGCCGGGCAGGGTGGATGAACAGCCCTTATACTTCAGGAATACGGGGTCGCCTACCGATGCCAGAGATTTCCAGTCCAGCAGCTCTGCTCCTTTTACTGTCCACTCACCATTGCCGCCGGTTAGTTTTTTCATGGCTACCACAGCACGGCAAGCTTCTTTTATGGTCTTGAAGTAGAGCATGGCACTTGCCTTGCAAGGGTAGTCATACTCCGTTTTCATAGTCACTTGTGAGAGGAATGCGAGTGTTCCCTCCGAACCCACCATAAGATGGGCAATGATATCGAACGGATCGTCGAAGCGGACAAAAGGGAGCAGGTTCAGACCGGTTACATTCTTTATGGAATATTTGTAGCGGATACGTTCCGCCAGTTTCCCGTCGGCACGCACTTCATCGCGGAGCGTGCAGATGCGCCGGATGAAATCGCGGTGTGTCACTTCGAATGCGGCGCGGCTTACGCTGTCGCCGGTGTCGAGTACCGTTCCGTCAGCCAGTACGATGCGGGCGGAGAGAAGCACCTTGTCGCTGTTGGCATGCGTACCGCAGTTCATGCCCGAAGCGTTGTTCATGACGATACCACCCACCATGGCGCTTTTTACGGAGGCAGGGTCGGGAGCGAATTTCCGTCCGAAAGGGGCCAGCAATTCATTGACCCGTTGTCCGATGATACCGGGCTGCAGGGTGATTTCTTCGTGGTCGGGAGATATGCTGTAGCCTTCCCAATGTTTGCCGGCTACAATAAGTATGGAGTCACTGATGGCTTGTCCGGATAAGCTGGTTCCTGCTGCCCGGAAAGTGACGGGCAGGTTGTGGCTGCCGGCAAGTTTCAGCAGCCGGGAGATTTCCTCTTCTCCTTCCGAACGGATTACGATTTGCGGGATGAGGCGGTAGAAACCGGCATCTGTTCCCCAAGCCAGCCGACGGAGTTCGTCGGTGTAAATCCTCTCCTGCGGAATGAATTGTCTCGCTTCCTGCAGGAAAGCCATGTAGTTACTCTTTTCCATAATGTATAGATCTTTTTACTCCTGTGCTTCTTCCCGCAATCCTTGTCGCAATAACTTGTGAAAGGACTTTATAGGGAAGTGCATTCAATATACAACCGAATGATATTCAGTATGCGACTTACCGTTTTTTATACTTGTCAAATTATTTATATAAATAATACTGCTTCGACAGTTTACGGAACTCCTCGACATCTTTGTACCAATAGTCGCGGATGTCTTCCCAACGGTTGCGCTTGCTGAAGCGTTCGCGTATCTGTTTTGAGCCGCTTACCTTGTCGAACATGGCGAAACGGCCTTTATCCGCATGGTCAAATACGGCACGGTCGGGGTAGAGCGCGGCTACTTCCTGCATTACGAGGAACTGTATCTCGCTTAGCGGTGCTTTGCCGAAATCCATGATGTGCACTTGCACGCCCTGCAGCAACTCTCCTTTACCTACGGAGTAGAACGGTTTCAGGTACATCGGTCGGAAGACGATACCCGGTACGTTCAGCCCGTTCAGGTTTCTGGCAAGCTTCTCGGCTTCCACCCACGGGGCAGCGAACATCTGGAACGGAATCGTGTAACCTACTCCGATAGACATATAGCCCAACTCTCCCAAAATGCCGCTCACGGGATAGAAAAATGCGGAGTGCGGGTGCGGAATGTGCGGAGAAGAAGGAACCCACTGCAATCCGGTCTGTGTATAGTCCATCTTGCGCTTCCAGCCTTTCATCTTTACAACCTGCAATTTGCATTGCTTGCCGTCTTTCAGCATCTTTTCCCCATTCAGCATGAAAGCCAACTCACCGCAAGTGAGTCCGTAAAGGTACGGAATTTTAAATTGGCTGACAAAGGAAATGCAGTCATCTTCTGTCAGATTACCCTCTATCTTCAATCCGCCTACGGGATTGGGGCGATCCAGTACGATAAATTCCTTGTCGTTCTCGGCAGCGGCTTCCATGGCAAGTCCCATGGTACTGATGTAGGTGAATGAGCGGCAGCCGATGTCCTGGATGTCGTATACCAGTACGTCAATGTCCTTCAGCATCTCCGGAGTCGCTTTACGTGTCTTGCCGTAGAGGGAATAGACGGGCAGTCCGGTTGAGGCATCCTTGATGTCCGTTACGTGATCGCCGGCATGTACATCGCCGCGTACGCCATGTTCCGGACCATAGAGTGCCACGAGATTCACGTTCGGCGCTTCGTGCAGAATATCGATGGTGGATTTCATGTGATTATCTACTCCCGTAGGATTGGTAATCAGTCCCACACGTTTACCTTCCAGGCATTTGAAGTTTTGCTCTTTCAGCACTTCGATGCCGGTCTTTATTTTTATTTTCTGTGCGTATGCCACGCAGCAAAGGGTGCAAAGGATACAGAGAACGAGATGTTTTTTCATAATGGGTATCTTTATGGTTCGTTTATCAATCTTTTATTTCTTGCCGTATTCGGGGTCTATCCGCCTGTCGGCAAAGACGGTGACTATCACAGTGGCAATGCAGCATGCGATTACCATCCAGAAGAAGTTGGTATAGCCGATAGCTTCCTGAATGTAACCGGCAAACATGCCCGGAATCATCATGCTCAGCGCCATGAATGCGGTGCAGATAGCATAGTGTGATGTCTTGAACTCGCCTTCGGAGAAATACATCATATAGAGCATATAGGCTGTGAAACCGAAGCCGTAGCCGAACTGTTCGATAGCAATCGCCGTTGATATGGCAAACAGGTTTTCGGGCTGGCAAATAGCCAGGTAGACAAAAGTCAGGCAGGGAAGTGTCATACATGCCGCCATCCACCAGATGGATTTCTTCAATCCGATGCGCGATGCGAATATGCCGCCGAGAATACCGCCCAATGTGAGGAATATCACACCGATAGTGCCGTATACGATGCCTACTTCTGCCGTGGAAAGCCCTAAGCCTCCCGCCTCTTTACCGGCAACAAGGAAAGGCATGCACATCTTGATGAGGAATGCCTCGGGCAGCCGGTAGAGCAGCATGAATACAATGGCAAGCAGTACACCCGGTTTGGTAAAATAGGTGGCGAAAGTGCGTCCGAACTCCTTGAAAATAGCCTTGGCACCGGCTGTTCCCGGGGCCAAGACCGATTTGTCGGAAGACGGTTTGGGTATCATGAAAAGGTGATAAAAACTTACTGCACTGAACATAACGGCCGTAACCAGCATCGTGATAGTCCACGACAGCGGAATATTGTCGTATTTCAGTTCGATGGCACCGGCAATGGCTACGAGCACTCCTTGTCCGAAGATAGACGCAAGACGGTAGAAAGTGCTTCGGATACCGACAAACTCAGCCTGCTCGCCCGATTTCAATGCCAGCATATAGAACCCGTCTGCGGCAATATCGTGTGTGGCGGAAGCGAATGCCGTGATGATAAACAGTATCAAGGTTACGGTGAACATACTGATAGGAGTCGTGCCCGCTGCCATGGTTGCTTCGTCCGGATGCGGAATGGTCAGGGTCAGCAGGATGAAAGCTATCGACATAAGAATCTGCATGGAAACTACCCACCATCTTTTGGTTCTGATAATGTCTACAAACGGGCTCCAGAAAGGTTTGATAGTCCATGGCAGATACAGCAGGCTGGTAAATAGCGCCATGTCTCCATTGGGTACACCCATTTTGGCAAACATCAGTACGGAGATGTTGTTTACGATAAAGTAGGGGATACCCTGTGCGAAATATAAGGTAGGGACCCATGCCCAGGGGGATATTTTCTTGATATTGTTCATTCTGTCAATTGTTTTTCTGTTATAGGATTAGTCATATAGTTGGTCGATACTGGCGCCGATGTAGTAATGCAGCAATATCTCATCGTATTTGTATCCTTGTTCTCCCATTACGGCAGCACCTATCTGGCAGAGACCTGCGCCATGTCCCCATCCGGCTCCGGTGAGGATGAAACGCCCGGGGATGCCAGCCTCCGACACTTCTGCGCGGTCTACGACAAAAGCGGAGCTGTAAAGGTGTGAAGGAGAAAGCGTCCGGCGGATTTCCAGTTCTTTCCCGATAGTCAGCGTCTTCTTCGTACCTACGATTTTCAGTTTCCAAAGGCGTCCGGAGGTGCCGCGGGCCACGGGAACAAGGTCGATTATCTGCCCGTAGTCTATGCCGGAACGTTTCAGTATGAGGGCGGAGAGTTCGTCTTGAGTATATTCTACTTTCCAACGGTAGAAATCGGTGGTTTCTTGGTCGTAATTGTTGAGAACCTGTGATAGGATTTTCTTATCCGTAGTATTGCAGAATGCTTCGGGGGAAGTACGTATCCAGCGGTCAGCTTCAGACTCCTGAGTCAGGTCGGGCAGTTCGGGAGCAGTCTTTTCATTTCCTGTCAGATAATCGCGCTGTTTGGCAAGATAGGGATATTTGATATCTTCCCAGCAATACTGGAATTCTTCGAATGCTCCGCCGCAGCATTTGGAGAAGCGGGCATCGCATATTCTGCCTTCTGAGATAAGTACCTGTCCGCGGGTGGCGGCTATCGCCTGGCGGACTATATCGGTGGAAGCGCGGGTTATCCCCTGATAGCGCTGGCAGTGGTCGTCCGCACATACGTCGAAATGGGTATGGGAGTCGCGCTCATACCATTTCAATTGACAGTCGGCAGTTGACAGTTGGCAATTGGCTGCGTTGTCTTGGTTTGCGTTTTTATTCCGCATGGTATCATTACCAACAGGCAGTTGTAATTTGTCAGTTTGCAAACCGGAAAGGTTTGCAAGCAGCCAGCTGCGTGAGATGACTGCATGTGCCTTCAGCAGTTCCAGAGAAGCGGTAGCACTCATCTCGCTGGAGATGACGCTGGTCAGGTAATCTTCCACGCGGATGACATTGATACCAGTCAGCTTGCCGTTTTCTACGATAATCTTTAAAGAACCCTGGAAGCGTTGGTCTTCTTTGCGTTCCCAGTGGAAGTTTATCCCGATAGTCACATCCAGTAACTCGAATGATGCAACGGATTCTTGCAGGGGTTCAAACACTAATTCGTCATATTGCCTGCCGTTCCAAAGGATCTTACCTTCGTCGTAGGTAACAGTCTGCTTGCCGTTGACTTCCTTGCCGGATACGTGGTAGGGGGTAAGCAGGATAAATTCTATCTGTGGCTCGAATAGGATGCCGACTTCTACTTTGGGCTCTTTCATACTTGTTTATTTAAAGGGATGACGGATATTACAGTTGTTCCTGGATGCGTTTCCGCACCTTTTGAAAATCTGCGGGAGAAAGGCATACTTCACCCAATATCTGTGCGATGTCTTCTGCCGTTATTTTGATGAAATCTTTCTCGACGGGGGTGATGAATACTCCGCCTAAGTCTACGGAGGCAGGACTGCTCAGCAGGTTGGCGTCGCCTTCGGCCGTATAACATGCCGGACGATGCTTGGCACGAGGAAAGACAAATACAATCCATTTGTTGTCTTCGTACATTACAAGGACATTCATCATTGGTTCGTCTTCACCGGGTTGTATGTCCAATGAGTGATAAACGGTGTCGAACAGCTTAATAGCCGTCTTGCGGTCGGCAGATTCGATGACGAGCGTAGTGCGCGGGGCATCGTTCAGCCACCATAGGGTGCCCTGACCGTAGTCGGCTACTTTGCCTGCTACCTGTCTACGCCAGTCTTGTTCAATAGGCATGAAGCCTTTGTTACCGGCCTGGAAGTGGGCGTGATCGGGGGCGGAAGCGCCGCATTTGGGACCATTGTAAAAAATGGTGTAGTCGGTCAGTTGCCGTGCCAGGTCCAGCATATCCCCGAAGCGGGGAGCTATGCGCTGGGCGACATGTGCGGTTTCCGGTACCGTCAGATGACGGGGGAATATGGGAAACGGATTGACCAATATGTTGTAGTGTCCTTCGAACGGGATGCCTTTTTGCACTGCCGGCAAGTTGGCGGGGCAGAGAAAGCATTTACGTTCCTTAATGGACTTTGCATCTACTTTGGCTCCGGAAGATACGATACGTGCCGGATTGAACTGTACTTTATAAAGGGTGCCGTTTACATTCAGTTCTTTCACCTGCACTCCGGAAAGGGCGGCGTAGTTATTACGCGCCGTTTCCCAGGAAGCAAGCTGTTCGGTTAGAAGATTGTGTATGGTCTGATTCATAGGTCATTTACCGCTTTTTTTTGTTCATAGCGATGCGTGCCTGCAACTCCCACGTGCGGATACGGTCTTTGTAAAGGTTGTGCCCGTTCATCTTGACGATGTCCAATGAGGCATCCGAGTTGTCGTCCCAGCGGCGGCAGTTGTAAACAACGTCATAGACACGGCCTATCTGGTATTGGCGGGAGAAATTCAGTCCAAGGGCATAGTCTTCGCCATAGCTCGTATTGGGCACTTTTACTTCGCGCAGTACCGGAGTATAGAATGCGCGCGGCGCACCCAGACCGTTAATGCGGAGGGCATTGTTACGTCCGTTGTCCGGTGTCCACTCCTTGTGATCGATGATGCCCGGAGCAATCATGTTCATGTTGAAGTCCGTCATCATGTAAGTACCTACTACCATGGCGCAGTTTTGTTCGTAGAAAGCACGTACCATAGTGGCCAATGTATTTTCATCGGCATATACGTCGTCGCTGTCCAATTGTACGGCAAACTTGCCGCATTTGGGGTGGTGTACGCCCATGTTCCAGCAACCGCCGATGCCGAGGTCGTTGCGTTCGGGGATGATATGGATGAGGCGCTCGTCATTCTTAAACTCGTCGATGGCTTCTGTTGTTCCGTCGGTGGAGTGGTTGTCGATGATGATAAGATTGAACTTGAAGTCTGCCTTCTGGTCCAGTACGGAACGGATAGCATCGCGGATGGTGCGTATACGGTTGCGTACGGGGATGATAACGGATGCCTCGTATTCGAAATTTCCGGCAGAAAATTCAATCTGCTTGAACTCCGGTTTCAGGTAGCCACCGATTTCTTTCAGATGTTCCGTGCATGCCGCTTCCATTTCAATCTGACGGTTACGGTTCTTCGGATCGACGTAATCGAATATCTTTTCGCCGCTCTTACGTGTATCGTTTTCCACTTCACTGTACAGATATTCATTGATATGTACGAGGTCTGCCTTTTGGCTCAGCTTCAGTCGTAAGTCGTAAAGACCGGCAAAGTTATAATCGCACTTCATGCGGCAGGCTGCCTCTTTTAGCTTTGAAGTATTGAAAAGGAGTACCGAGCCGAAATTGAAATCGTCTCTCAGCGAGCCGAACTGATAGTCGATGACAGGAGCATTCGTCTGCTTGCCGTCGGCTATCTGGTAATGGTCGGCATAGACCATTCCTGCATCCGAATCTTCTGCAATGTGCATCATGCGTTCCAAAGCGAACATACCCAGTTCAAGAGTCGTTTCTTTGGTGTATAGCAATGTATATTCAGCATCGGTTTTTTCGGCAATGGTTTTCATGGCAGTGCTGCTGTAGGGCATGTCTACGGATAAAATCTCACAGCCGGGCAATGGTTCGAGCGTAGGGTCTGTCGTTACTAAACGGATGTTGCCGATAAGACCTGTAGCCTGTAATCCTTGTACTGTCTTTTCAGCCTGTTCTTTTCCTGCAAAAGGAATAAAGCAATCAATCTTCTTCATATCTGTAAGGTATTATTTTAAAATTCTCATTTTTTTATTTTAAACTTCAGCATTCCGGTTTCTCCACTTGTAGCGGTAAACAGCACCCGGTTGTTGTCGAGCGGTACCACTGTGCTTATGAGCGAATTGCCTGTTTTGTGTTTCCACAGCACTTTGCCAGTCGCGGCTTCCAGCGCGAAGATAAGTCCTTCTTTGGTACTTCCGAATACAACTCCGTTTTTTTCTACCTGCATGGAAGGAGCATGCTCGTAGCCGAAGCCTACATTGGATGCCCACAGTTTGTGCGGTTGGTTACCTTTGGTGGAGTAACATACGATACTGTCGTTCATGGTCTTGCTGTAAATACGTTCTTTGTCTTCGGACAATCCTATTGTCTCACGTACCATGGATTGGAAGGTACGCCATACGGTATTGCCCGTTTCTATATCAATGGCGGTCATGGCACGTTGCGGGTCGGTAATAAATACCTTCCCATCGGCTGCCACCGGCCATACGGCGGCAGGGGAGAAGTGCATGCGCGTCAGTCCGCCTGTCCATTTCCATAGTTCCTTGCCGTCTGCTTTATTTAAAGCGTATAAGGTATTGTCCCATGCGCCGAAGATAACTTTATTGTCCGTTACCAGAGGTTTGGTCTCGATATAGCCTCTTACACCTGCAAAAGCCCATTTCACCTCTCCGGTACGGATGTTTACGGCACGGAAAGTGTGGTCGCTGGCACCGATATAGGCAATTCCGTTCTCTATTGTCACTGCTCCCAATACAGGTTCGGCAGCTTCTACTGTCCATAACAGATTACCGTTTTGGGCATCCAGACCATATATCTTACAATCGGCGGAACCGAATACGACAATTCCTTCGCTTACAGCAGGTGTTCCGACAATTCTTTTTCCGGATTGGAAACTCCATAGTTTCTTGCCGTTTTTAAGGGCATAGGCAGTGAGGCGTCCCAGGTCGTCGCCAACGAATACTTTGTCTTTTTCCACTGCCGGTGAACAGTAGATGCCGGCTCCGGTTTGCACTATCCATTGCTCTTGTACTTGTGCATACTCTTTGTTTACGGAGAAGTCGGGATATTTTTCGGCTTTCCCATTACGGTCATAGTATGAATCCGTCAGCGAGAATGCGGCCCATTGTTTTTTCGGTTCTCCGATGCGTTGTGTATAAACGAGGATGGAATCTTCTGTAATCTCATAAATGCCGTAGCCCGGCTTTTCATCCTTGTCGCGCAGGTTGCTGCGCATCAGGATACCCGGAATGCCGTCATAGCGCAAGTCGCGGTTGCGGTGGTAGTGCCCGCCTATAAACAGGCGTATGTTGTATGGTCGCACGGCATCCGTCACTTCATACCAGTTGTCCACATCGCCTTCCGTCATCGGATAGTGGGTAACAAGTATTACAGGTTTGTCCGGCCGGGAATTGCCGGCATTGTACCGCTCCATCGTTTCCGTCATCCAGCGGATATCCTGAGGGACGACATGGCCGTATGCCATACGCATCAGCGGGCCTGAATTAAAACCGAGGAACAAAAAGCCTTTGTGTTCGAATTCAAACCGTTCGCCGCCGAATATCTCTCCGAAGGCAGTACAGCCGGAATCGCTCCATTTGGTTTCATGGTTACCCAGTGCTACGTAGTATTTCACTTTCAGCAGGTCGAGACATGATTTTACTTTTTCCATGGTAGTGCGGTCGCCCTCTTCGGCAATGTCGCCTGTTACCAATACGAAATCGATGCTGTCGGTTGCATTAATTTGTGCAATGGAACGCAATAAATCTTCCGTAGGATTGGGGTTGTTCGGACTTAAGTGGATGTCCGTCAGTTGTGCGAAGCGGAACACGGCCTGCTGTGCCTGTACCATAAACGGTAGCAGGCAGGCAAACAGGACGCTGGTGAATAGTCTTCGGTTCATAAATGATGATTGGTTTTATAAATTATTCTTTATTTCTTGGTACTGCTGTTGAAAAATGTCAGAATAGCGTCCATCAGAGATGCTCTTTCTTCTGCCGTACGAAGCGATTCGAAAGGGAATCCTAAGACGCATGTCTTATATTCGCCCTGATAGGCAATTCCGGCACTCAGGTTATTCTCCGAATAGCGCATTATGGTATGCGCTTCTTTCGTAGCAGGCTCGATGGCGTCAGGGGACTCCACTGCGTAAGAATCCGAATTAAGCTCATTATGATAAGTATAGTTTCCCCGAAAGAGAAGGGAAAGGGGAAGCTACGCACTTTGCTTTACCCATTGTGGCGGCTTGTCCTGTACGCCACTTATATTTCAGAACTTCCGTAGCAAATTTCTTGTCTTCTTCATTGGCGGGAATCAGGCGGTTATCCCATAAGTCGGTTCCTACATAGGCGCCTGATATAAAGATATTGCCGCCTTGGCTGCAGTAAGCTGTAATACAGTCTTGCATCGGTTTGCTGAATGTCTTGAACTCCAAAGGCTTTATTCCGCCTCTGCCTATCTTGGTCTGGCACTCTTTGCCGAGAATAAGGTCGGTGTATGTGTAGTCGTTCAGGATAACTTGTCCGTTTTCAACAGCTTCATCACTGCATGAAACGAAGGAGTAACCGGCCTTCAGTATGGCAGCTCCGTGCACTGCCGGGTAGTCGAATGTATTTCCGGCGATAACCTGTGTTTCGTAGTTGCCGTAGCAGTCGCCGAAACCGGATGCGTCATCGTCCATCCAGGGGATGGAACGGCGGAACTCTTTCATCTTTCCGATGTAGCTGATGTCTTTGATATAAGGCACTCCATGGTCCAAATCGTCCAGAAAACCTGCAAGTAGCGTGTCGGCAGGTGCAGGGGCTACAAAGTCGGCGGGAGCACTGATGCGGTCGAATCCGTTGATAACCAATACTGCACCTTTGCTGTTGAAAGCCTGTCCTGCCGAAAGAATTTCAGAAGGGAAGCTCTCACCACCCTTGTTGAGGGCGGTTACCTTATAGCTGCATACGATACCGGCGGGAAGAACGGTGCGGTAACTGTTTTTATCCACTACTGTGCCGTTGTCGAAGTCACCGTTGCCGATACGCGTATAAACGATGTACTTCTCGGGAGTGGCTGTCGGTTCCAGCGGGTCGTTTACAACTTCCCAGCTCAACTCGATTTCATTTTCACCGATCATGCGCAATGCCATGTGGTCTACAGGCAAGGGCTGTACTATATAATCCATACGGTATTGCGAACAGAGAAACTGCAACATTCCTTTGTAGATAGCGCGGCTTACCGTAAATCGGAAGCGCGGGTCGATACCGTAACGCATATCGGCAAAGTTCTGGTGAGAAAGCAACTCAAGTAACATGGTCGGTACGCGTGGAACGCGGGCTTCATAGTATGATTGATTCCATTTGCCGCGGCGGGTCCATCGGGGTTCATACAGTGTGCGGATGTCGCGTACGATATTGGATTGAATCAGGTCTGTCAGGTCGTGAGACAAGTAGCGTGATGCCCCATTGGCAAATACTCCGTTGTAGGCATCGGTCTGATAGATGCCGAGTGTTCCGATGATAGAGTCGTTGAGGGTAGTTCCTGCATCCGAGTGGAAGGCAAACGCCAGGTCTACCGGAATATTCAACCCCTTTTCCGTGGGGTTGGCGGCAGAACCGCCCGCCAGGTAGTTCACCCATATTCCACGGCTTTTATAATCATCCGTGTAATCATTCTTTCCGTGGCTTTCGGAATATACGCTGTCCGGAATGCCGGCCCATTGCATCCAGTAACGGGCAGCCTCGCAAAAACGGGGATAACCGCTCTTTTGGTATTCGGTGATATAGGACGGTTGATATGCTGCCGGTATATTCTTTGCTGCATTTGATGCGTTGACGGTTTTGTCGGAGCTTTTCAAATTATCGGTTGCCCCTTCCTCAGAGATGCGGCGGGCAATGTTTCCCATACCGCCGCCAATCTTTACGGCATCGGCTGTGACTATTTGTCCGGCTTTGGCAGAACGGTTGCTCAGAGTCACCTTGCAGGCATTGCTTTTTCCGGCATCAAAACCGAAAGTTCCCAGATAAACCCAAGTGCCGCCCCCCATTTTCTGGTTGACTTTGAATTGGGATACCCCGCCTTTATGATAAACGGTATAAGGGCGTCGTCACTGCTGTTTGGAACAGTCTGATAGGATACATAGACTGCATATTGTCCGTTTGAGGTATTCGGGAATCCATTCGGCCGTACTTCTTTTCCTTTTTGACGGTTTCTGCGATACGGAATGTACCTCTTAAAAGGATTTTCAAAATCTATGTATTGCGGGCGTAAGATGTGCGAAGCCTTTTCCTGTGCCTTGCCGCCATACCTTGTCAGCGGTATGCTCGGTATAGGTAGAGTTGGTGTTAAGGCAACCGTCATTGTCGATAATGATTTCGGCAGTCTGGCAGTCGCGTTCACGCGGAAGCAGTACATTGGCTCCGGCGTTTTCCAGCATCGGAACAAGGTAGGGCAATACGAAGCTCTGTGTATACAGGTCTTCCACGGTTTGCAGACAGCGGGCACGCTGCCACTCCCAGCGGTTGAGTTTCGGTTCGTAGTAAAAACCGTGGCTTTGCCATAAGGCAATATGACGGTTTTGCAGTCCGTTGGTTGGAGTATAAGGTCTGGAAACTTTGGTTACCAGAGGCTTTTCTACATCCTGGCTGAATGTAAGAGCCTTTTTGATTTTTTTTCGAACGTAACGCCTGAGGAATCAGTTCTTCGATACTGTGTCTGTTGGTGCGTAGCTGTAGCCTGTACTTTGCAAATTCGGTGGGCAACAAGGCGTTGATACCTTTATAAATTTCGGCTACATTGTCCTCACGGAAAGGAATGTAGGAACAGTTCATGTTGGCAAAGAGTTGCAGGGTGTTGCCGTTTATGGCAACAGAGTCAACGGTGATATGTCCTACGGATATTTCTTTTCGTGCAGTGGCATCCAGAAACTTGCCTATTTCCCGGCGGGTTTCTGTCGGAAGCTCTTGCGCACCGCCCGTTTGGGGGATAAGGGCGGTGGCAAGCATGCTGAGCAAAAAGTGGAGTCTTACACTCATGATGATGATGTATTAAGTTAAATGTTCTTTTTGTCTTTCTTTATCAGTATGCAGAGTCCGATGAAGGTGAACAGTGCATTGAATATAAGCAGCTCATAGCTGAACTGATAACCGTTGAACCATGCTTCCGAATTCTTTTGCAGGATGAAGCAAAGAAGCGGGGATACGATGGCCACTAACGGTATGTATTTGTCCCGTACCTGCTGCTTCATGAAGATGCCGAAAGCAAACAGTCCCAAGATAGGACCATAGGTGTAGCTTGCCAGAATATATACGGCATCGATTACACTGGTATTGTTCAGCAGGTTGAATACAAAAATCGTAATACCCATTATTACGGCCATTCCTATGTGTACCCGTTTCCGGATTTTTACAATTTCCTCTTCCGTCCTTCCTCTTGTGCCGAGAATATCTACGGTGAAGGATGTAGTAAGGGCTGTCAGTGCGGAGCCTGCTGCCGAGTAAGCCGAAGAAATCAGTCCGATAATAAACAGGATGCCTACAACGGCGGGGAAGTAATTTCCTGTAGCAATTAAGGGGAAAAGTTCATCACTTTTCTCCACTTGTATTCCTTGGCTGCCGGCAAATATGTAGAGCAGTACACCCAGCATCAGAAACAACAGAATGACGAAGAATTGCGAAATGACGCTGGTAATCATGTTTTTTTGTGAGTCCTTGAAATTCTTGCAGCTGAGGTTGCGCTGCATCATGTCCTGATCCAATCCGGTCATGGCTATCATGGTAAATGCTCCGGCAAAGAACTGCTTGAAGAAGTATTGCTTGCTGTTGACATCGTCGAAGAAAAATATGCGGGACATATCGCTGTCAGCAATTGTACCGAGCATACCGGTGAAAGACAAATTAAGGTCGGAGGCTATGTAGCAGATGCACAATACAACCGATACCACAAGGCAGAATGTTTTCAAGGAGTCCGTCCAGATGAGCGACTTTACGCCTCCGCGGAAAGTGTACAGCCATACCAAAGCTACGGTGATGGCCACATTCAGAATAAAAGGTAATCCGAATGGTTCGAATACCAGCAGTTGTAATGTCAGGCAGACGAGGAACAGGCGTACTGCCGCTCCAAGCATTTTGGAGATGAAGAAAAACCAGGCCCCTGTACGGTATGAGGACATGCCGAACCTGTTCTCCAGATATTCGTAAATGGAAACCAGATTCATCCGGTAGAACAAGGGGGTCAGAACAAAGGCGATGATTAATTGTCCCGCAATAAATCCCAATACCATTTGCAGATAGCCGAAGTTACTTGCGGCAACCATGCCGGGCACGGATACATACGTTACTCCGGATATGCTGGAGCCAATCATTGCAAATGCCACCACATACCAGGACGATTTGCGGTTGCCCACGAAGAAACCTGCATTGTCTGCTTTTCTGCCGGCAATGTAAGATACTGTGAAGAGTATTGCAAAATAGGCTGCAATGGTGATGATAACGGATAACGGGCTCATTGTATTGATTGGGTATTAGTGTTTACTGGTTAATAGGTTCCGGTTTGTATGAATAATCATTCTTGATAAAGCAAATAGGGCTTACGCTGTTCCTTGAACTTTTCCACATCGCCTTTCCAGCGGTTTTTGATTTCTTCGGCGCTCTTTCCTTCTATTATCATCTTGCGGACATAGTCTGTTCCTACCAGCAGTTCGAAGAACGGACGGAAGAAGTGGTCGCCTATGTTCAGGTTCTTATAAGCGTCAATTACGTAGCTCAGATCCACACCGCGCTTCCAAATCTCTTCATCGCTCATATTACTGAGGTTTACGCCGTGGCATAGCTTGTTCAGTTGGGGCGGATTTTTTGGCGCCGGGAACGCTTTTGGGCGTAAAACTGTAGTCATAGCCTGTCATATTGGGATGTCCGTATACCTGGAACGGGAGTGAAGTTCCTCTGCCCAGACTGACGGGAGTGGCCTCAAAATAGCAGGTAGCCGGATACAGATAGACGGCTTTCATGTTCGGCAGGTTGGGAGAGGGGGGGATGGGTAATGTGTATTTTGTCTGGTGCGTATAATTCTTGCAGGGTATGACGGTAAGGTCGCACACGCGTGAGGCCGGTAACCAGCGTTCTCCGTTTACCATTAATGCCAGTTCGCCCAGTGTCATGCCATGTACAATGGGAATAGGCAACCAACCCACTCCGGATTTGTATTTCATGTCCAGTATCGGTCCGTCTACATAATGTCCGTTCGGATTGGGGCGGTCCAGCAACAATACCTTGCGGTTGTACTCGGCGCAGGCGTCCATCAGCCGGCACATTGTTATATAATAGGTATAGAACCGCAAGCCTACATCCTGGATGTCAATAACCAATATATCAAATTTTCTCATGGATGCTTCGCTCGGTTTCTTGTCTTTCCCGTCGTAAAGAGAAAGGATGGGGACACCCGTTTTCTTGTCGACCGAACTGGATACGTGCTCTCCTGCATCCGCATCTCCGCGAAAACCGTGTTCAGGTGAGAAAATAGCTACTACATTGAATTTGTTTTCCAGCAGTATGTCCAGTAAATGCTTGTCTCCCACCATTCCGGTGTGATTGGAGAAGATTGCAATCCGTTTTCCTTTCAGGATTGGAAAATACTCTGAAGTTTGTTCATCACCTAAGACAATGCGCTCTTTTTGTGCCTGACACAGTAATGAGCTACATAGCAGGATGGTTAATAGTAGCAGTTTCTTCATAATAGTATTACTTAAGGAGAATTTGTATGGAACAAAGATACTTTTTATTTTAATATCAAAAACACTTATTTGGGAATATTTAGTATTATAATTATTAATTTACAATTACAACCAAACACTCTTGTCTGGTATTCAAGTATATATAGGAAAGAGGTGTATCGAGAAGAAAAACTTTCGTTCTTGATACACCTCTTGTTGTGAGTTATGCTTTTTCTGTTACCAGAGAACGGTTTGTGTCAATTTATATCCCTTAGCATTGTACTCGTTGATTTGAGCTTCTCCTACCGGAGCCAGATATGAACGATCGCTGAAATCGTCTCTTGCTTCGGCTGCTTCCGGTACATAGAAACCTGTCATTTCATCGGCGTTGGTTCCGTCATAGACTATGTATTTATATCCGTTACCATCGGGAACTGCTACGGTGGTGATGCCTATGTTGTCTTCTTCAAGATAATTGGGCAGTTCTTCCGCAAGGTTCACCCATAAGCCGAGCATTGTGTCCGGATATGTTTTGTTGTTCATATAATGCAGTTTCTTCCAACGTTTCAAATCGAGCAAACGGGAGTGCTCGTATACAAACTCCATGCGGCGTTCGCGGCGGATTTCCCAAATCAGCGGATCTACTTCGTAATCTCCTGCTACCAAATTGCCTTTGTCTCTATCCGGGTCGAAGTCGGCAGTGATGTCACTTAACATCATAGGTGCGGTTTGTTGCAAGCCTTTTTTTATTGCCGTTTCATCGAGAGGACGCTTGCGGATTTGGTTGATTGTTTTTTCGATGTCATCTTGAATGATAGGGTCACCGCCCATCAAAGCCAGTTCGGCTTTGGCCTCCAGCCAGTTTAACATGACCTCTGCCAGTCGCATTACCGGATAATCATTGGTATTAGTTATACTTTTATATTGAGGAGGATAAGTCTTGCCAAAATAGGTCGGGCCTACACGGTCAATGAATTTCCAGCTATAAAGCAAGGTACCTGCCTGGATACGAGGTTCATCCCAGAATGTAGCTTCAAAACGCGGGTCACGGGTTTTGGCCATGTTCTTGACATCAAGTTCGTCTGCTCCGGCAACAGTTGATTTTTTGTACACCTTACCGTCATTGCAGATGAATGATTTGGCTAATGCCAATGTTGCGCCACCTTGGCTTTCCGTACCGTTAGAGTAAGAAGCCACACAGTGAGTTACGTTGACTCCGGCATCATAGTGTCTGTACATCAGTACCTCTTTGTTGCCGCTTAGGTCTGTTGAGCCGAACAGACTTTTGAAATCACCGGAAATCTGCCATTGGCTGTTTCCTAATACCTTGTCTCCTGCTTCCTTGGCCATAGTCAGATACTTCTTTGCAAGTTCAGTATCGTTCTTATGATATTTCTGCCAAGTTCCTTCGAACAACATCAGTCTGCTGACGAAACCGGCTGCAATAAATCTGTTCAGATATTGGGTTCCGTCATTTTCACGGATATTATTTAATGCAAAGTCAAAGTCATTGTACACATGTTCCATGACTTCGTTGCGTGGCGTGCGGTCTTTATACATTTCATCGGTATCTGCATCGCTAATGGATTTTCCATAATAGGGTACATCACCAAAAGTTTCTACCAGACGGCAGTATTCAAATCCACGGAAGAATCGGGCTACTCCCATCCAGTGGTTATAGGTTTCTTCTTCCAGCGCACTTTTATACTTCTCCAGTTTGTCAATCATTATATTCCATTTGCGTACCCAGGCAAAGTTCCAGTTGCCGGCTGCGTATTGGGAAATCCAGGAGTTGGCAAGGTCGCTGGTGTTGTAACTTCCGCGGCTGGTGGGAACGGTATTCTCAAAAGAGGTCTGTTTTCCGGATGAAGCATTGTCATCAGAAAAATTGTATCCTCTCAAAGGAGCGTATGCGCTGCCCCAACTATTGTTGTAACCCACAAAATAAACGGGGTATGCTTCGTTGACATAGAGTCGGTATTCGTTATCTGTCTTTCCATACGTTTCGTCCAGTGGCTTTGTCAATTCCGGACGTTCCAGGATAGAGTCGCACCCGCTTGTCATAAAGGTTGCGGCAGAAAGTAAAGCAAATATATATTTTTTCATATAATTCAGTTTATTAGAAGTTCAATTGTACACCTACTGACACACTCTTGAAAGTCGGGGTTCCTACACCCGTACGGCCGCTGTTATAGTTCTCTGCATTGAACATGGAGTAACCGGAGATTGCTTCCGGATCAATAGGAAGTCCGTTCAGGTTGTCAAATGTAAAGAAGTTTTCCAGCGCCAGATAGATGCGTGCCTTTTGCATGCGTACTTTCTTTATGATATTTTCCGGAAGAGAATAACCTAATGTGATATTCTTGATGCGGAAATAAGACATATCCAGCAGATAGCGTGACTGTTTGTAATAGTTGTAAGCATCGTTCGAGCCGGATTGGTTCCATGGGCGTGCATAGAATGCTCCTGTGTTCTCTTCAGTCCAGTAGTCACTTGCGATAGCGTCAGGAATAGCACCGTCGGCGGTATTATAACCGGGAATAGCAAGGAAACCGTTACCCCATATCTGACGTTTGCCTACACCTTGCATAAAGATAGAAAAGTCAAAGCCTTTATAATCTGCGCCCAGACGGATACCGTATTCAAATCTCGGTGTTTCATTACCAATTATTTCCTTATCGCCCGGGTCTTCTACAGTGCCGGCGCCATTACCCAGTTTTCCGTCTCCATTCAAGTCGGCATATTTTACGTCGCCCGGACCAAATTTGAAGTCACCGGATTGCAGGAAGTCCTGATATACTCCGTTCGGGTCTTTCAGTTTGTTCATTTCTTTAGCACCCGGAGTTCCTGCTGCTACTTCTTTTCCGTTCAAAGCCCATACAGTAACCAGTTCGCCGTTATTGTCATATACGAAATCATCTTTCTGATACAAACGTTCTGTTCTGTAGCCCCATATTTCGCCATATTTCTTGCCTACATAATAATCGCTGATTAAACGCGTATCACTGTATTCTGTAATTTCAGTTTGGGCATCAGACAATGTGAACATGGCATTAATGCCTAATCCGTTGTTGAAACGGTGGTTGTAATCCAATGAAACTTCCCAGCCGCGTGTTCTTAAAGAACCGTAGTTGCCTTTGGGAGCGGCTGCACCGAATGTATAGGCAATGCCCGAACCCGGTACAATCATATTACGTGTATCGCGTTGATACCAGTCGAATGTTACACCGAAATCTCCGTGGAAGAAACGCGCATCAAATCCCAAGTCGAGTGTAGCTATGTCCTGCCATGTAATAGAAGAAGCAACGGCAGAAGGAGTACCGCGATAGAATAATTTCTGACCATCGGCACCCAGCCAGTTTACTTGTCCTGTGCCGAGAGAGGATACATACAAGCCGTTATCTACGGTTTGGTCGCCAATGATACCCCATGAGCCGCGAAGCTTCAATGAGTTCAATGCGGGTTTTGCCCATTCCATAAAAGCTTCTTCACTTAAGCGCAACCGGCTGAGAATGAAGGGAACCAACGCCATTTCATACCAGAGGGGAACTTGGATGTACCGTCATAACGTAAATTGGCTTCCAACAGGTACTTTTCTTTGTAATTATAGTTGATACGGCCGAAGTAACCCATTTGACCTTCCCATTTTTGGTTTCCGCTTGCGGTCTGGGTGCCAACTGCGAGGTCAAACTGCGGGTTGGTGATATCTGTCAAATCTGTAATTTGTGACCAGTTGTCTTCATAGTCATAAGTCACCAGGTTCATACCAAGCAGAAACTTGAAGTTGTTATCGTCGTTTATTTGCCAGTTGTAATCGGTTGTTGCATTGAAGGTATGGCGACGCGCTCCCGAAGATTTTCTGTAGATATGGTCGGGATTTGAACCATGGGGAGTATATTCTTCGTACGGAAGTTTGTATGCGGGCATTGCACCTTCGGCTGCTGCGTCTACTTGTTGTCCCAAGTTGTTTACATAAATCTGATTGCCGTTGGCATCGGTTCTCGGCACACCGGCACTCCATGCGTTTGCTGCGCTATATCGTGTTCCGGGTTTCTTGATAACTCCTGTTTCGTTGGCATATGTATAGTCAAAATCAAATTTCCAGTCTTTGGTCACATTTACGGTTGTACCCAAGCTTATGTTGAGGTAATTATCTACTTGTGAAGCTGTATTGGCTTGTTTTGTTTCAGACCACGGACTGCGCAAGTCGTTTCCGTCTTCATTGACACCTAACGGCATGTTAGGACCCCAGCGATACAAGTACAGCCACGGGTCGGCAGTAGTGGATGAGGTAGAATAAGGGTATCTCTTGTCACGTGAGGAGAAGATAGACCCCGCACGTATAGTCAGGTATTTGTTGATTTCGGTGCTTAAACGTACGGATGCGTTGTAACGTGTAAAATCGTCTTTCTTGGCAGGCTTCATCATACCGTTCTGATGCAGATAGCCTAAGCCGATGTTGTAAGTTGTCTTGCCACTTTTGCCGTTGATTGAAACGTTGTGTGAGTGAGTCGGTGCCCATTCGCGTATCATATAATCATACGGGTCGAAAGTTCTCAGACCGATATTTCGTCCATTGGCATCCACATACCAGTCTCGCCCATATACATAAGGGTCGTCGGGACCTAACTTGCCGCCATATTTGTTTTGCCATTCGCGGGCACGCTCCAATCCGGATTCTGTCATAAAGAATGAAATACCGCCGGTGGCTGTTTTTCCGGAGCGCTTCATTGCTTCTACACTGTATTCCAAAGCATTGAACTGTCCCATTTTCATCTCTTTTGCCATGTTTTGGAAAGAGAGATTGCCCTGATAAGAAACATTGACCCTATCACTCTTGGCACCTTTTTTCGTTGTAATCAATACTACGCCGAATGCTGCTTTCGCACCGTAAATAGAAGCAGATGCAGCATCTTTCAGTACAGAAATGCTTTCTATATCATCGGGATTGACCATTTGGATAGAAGGTATTTCTACGTTGTCGAGCAAAATCAAAGGTGTAGCTTCTCCTTCGATGGAACCGATTTGTCCACGTATCTTAATAATCGGGTCAGAACCGACTTCGCCGCTTGGTACTTGGATGGACAATCCCGGAGTGGTACCTTGCAAACCACGACCGATATCGGCAATAGGACGTCCTTCCAATGTCTGATTCACGTTAACGGAAGCGACTGCTCCTGTCAGGTTCTCTTTTTTCTGTGAGCCGTAACCTACGACTACTACTTCATCCAATAATTCAGTGTCGTCTTTCAACACTACCCGTAGATTAGGAGTGGCCTTTATTTCTTGAGTGGTATACCCTACAAAAGAAATCTGTAAAAGTGCTCCTGCTTTAACATTCATTCTGATTTTTCCATTGATGTCCGTAATGCCGCCATTGGTAGTACCTTTTTCTACAACGTTGGCGCCAATGATAGGCTCGCCTTGGGCATCTACTACTAAAACATTTACAGCGACAGACTGCATCTGCTCTGTTACGCCATGGTTTTCATGGGAAGTAGATCGGGCAGCAAAAGTGTTACTGCTGCCAAGAAACAGTGCACAGATAGCCACTGTCATGAGGATTTTATGATTTTTAATTCCTCTTTTTTTGCGATCTTCATTCATAAGTGATTGATGATTTTGTTGTTAATAAAAATAGTTTTTCAGTTAGGTAAAAAAAATGGGAGGATTAAGAGGTAAAATGAACTGTATATCCTCTAAGTTTCTTCATTGCTTCATAGGCATTTTTTTCAATTTAAGGGTTCATAAATGGTATGTTGTATCTCTTTTCTCTCTAAAATTCTAAGTCCACCGGGAACTTAGACAAAACGTTTTATTTACAATAATGGCATCAGGAAATATTAAATGCTTGAATAGCAGTTTCTTTTATTTTCTTTCGTATCAGTTAACCTCTACGATTGCAAGTAGTAATTCGTTAAACCTTGGTTGCTTCTTCTAGACCTGGTTTGAATCGAAAGGATAACCATGGTCTAACGAAAGGGCAACCAAGGTTTAACGAATTAAAAATAAACAATCAACTGCTTATTTATAACAGATGCACAAATAGTTATCAGCTTACAACTATTTTATTTAAAAAGACTGTTCATTATGGGGAATACCATCTATGTAGTAAACTTTTCGAAGAATTATCACAGGAATATTAAAAATAACTATATATTTGTATTCAATTCTAAAACTAATTAGCT